>Ga0066187_1000022_pt1 | contig 79718 bp, 48 predicted proteins | sample WorMetexBAHAMAS1_FD_58706 | JGI IMG/M metagenome (GOLD analysis project Ga0066187, IMG submission 58706) | Marine gutless worms symbiont microbial communities from Max Planck institute for Marine Microbiology, Germany - Inanidrilus exumae... | ecosystem: Host-associated > Annelida > Digestive...
TGTATTTTCGGGTTGTTATGGACTGGCTTGAATGACTTATCGACCCCCTGAATAGGTACGGGAGAAGAAGGTCTTGGCCTCGTCCCTATCATACGGAATTGCTGTCAAAAGAGCGCGGAAAGCAGAGTAAAATATGGTGACCATCGAAATAACTTCCCCGGACCGGGAAGATGTGGCGGAACTATTGGACCGCTCCGACGCCCTGATGGCGTCCCTGTATCCGGCGGAGAGCAACCACATGGATTCAGTTGAGGAATTATCCAAACCCAATACCCTGTTTTTGGGAGCGTTTCTCTCCGGCCGGCTGGTGGGATGCGGCGCTGTGAAGATCCTCGAAAATGACGGCCGCTACGGGGAGATCAAGCGGGTCTTCGTGGAGACCACAGCGCGGGGCAAAGGCGTGGCAGTACGATTGATGGAACGACTGGAAATTTTTCTTTTGGAATCGGATGTTTCGCTGGCCCGGCTGGAAACGGGATTCAAATCGGTGGAGGCCTTCGGTCTTTATCGGAAGCTGGGATACCGGGAACGGGAGCCTTTTGGCGAGTACCGTCCCGATCCCCAGAGCGTATTCATGGAAAAATCGTTGACGGAATAGGGATATGATCAGACCGGCCATACCGGAAGATGCGGATACGCTTACCGTCATCTCCTTTGCCTCGAAAAGCGTATGGCAGTATCCGGAGGCGTATTTTGATGTCTGGCGGGATGAACTGACGGTCACCCCTGACTATATCCGGCAACACCAGGTGTTTGTCCTGTGAACTACAAGGGGACGTTGTTGACAAAGTATACAAAGCTGACTTCTTATAGGCTGATTAGATTCATTAAATGCGTTAGGAGCATTTATAACGCTAATGATCTAAAATGTAGAGAGACAGTTTAGAAAATTGAAAATTCGACTAACCGATATTGGGCAGATACCATAATACGGCTGTCAATAAGAGTAAGTATAATTTGTCAACAACGTCCCCTAAATGGGTTCATAACCAGCAGCCGAGCGGTCAGTGGTCAATACGCCAGCCGGCCCAGGGACTTTAAGATCAGGGTGAATCCCATGGCGAACATACCGGTGAGGCCCATGCCGCAGGAGAAACCGGCCAGGAGCACAGGTGCGTACTGCCGCCACATGGCGCCGTAGCGCTTGTAGAAGAAATAGCGGCCTAAAAACGCCCCCAGCACCTCCAGTATGAGGCCGTGGGGGGCAGTCTGTCCCAACCCCCGAACGACACCGTAGATCAGCAGGATGGGTAAGCCCAGCATCATCAGGATGGCGTACGTGAGGACGCCGAAACCGAGGCCTGCCAACACGTAGAGTCCATTGAGCGCCTGGAAGAAAAGGGAATTGCCCTCAAGGGTGGAGGTCTGCATCAAAAGGGTGTTGAGCGCCTGGAGGTGCCATAATTCCTGGGCATAAGGATAGGCCGAGGAGGGAATGGGGGCCAAGCGCCAGATAAACTGGGAGAACATGAGGCTGGCGATCATCACCACAGGGAACACGACGATTTCGGACTTGATGATCCCCCGGATGCTCGTTCCGGTGAGTTCGATCTGGCGGAAGTTGACCGTGGCTTCCCCGTAGTTGTGGATGGGAATGGGGGCGTACCAGATCTCGATGCCCTGGTACCCGAAGAATTTGGCACCGGCGATGAAGCTGGCCTCCCTAACCAGGGGCAGGCTGACGAACTGCCCGGCGATGCCCTCCATGCGGGCGGTGATGTAGGAGATCACCGGTGTGTAGATAAACCCGTACCCCAAAAAAAAGATCCAGGGAAAATTGGGGACCAGCCACAAGCAGAGTCCCACATAAGAAAGGGTGGAGAACACATAGATGCCGATGGAGATCCAGAAATTGAAATCTCCCCTTCCCGGCGGCGGATGGAACAGGTCATGTAACGTGCCCCGCTGTCCAGGGCCGGACTTGCCGAAGGAGCGGATCACCTGCCACAGCCCGATGCACCCGATGGAAAGACCGAGGCCGATGCCGAAACTCATGTAGAAATCGAAGTTGTTGGCGAAAATCGTGTCCACCGTCCCCATCCCCAGGTGCCACCGCTGCAAAATGCCCTGATCCAAAAGGATCGGATTGGCCACAACCGTGATGAGCAGCCCCACCAGCCCGCCGATGACCGCCCAGAAGGGCAGGACCATGCCGATGAAGATCAGCCCGATATCCAGTTGAATGCCGGTGGCCACCGCTGGCAGGATCTCTTCGGTATGCCGGGTCAGCTCGACCCAGGGAATGGGTATGAGCCGGATCGGTTCGGTGAAGATCAGCCCGGAAACGGTGGGCAGCAGTACATAGACCGCCCCGAATGCCAGGCCGATCACCCCGCCGATGGAAAACACCCGCCACTTCCAGCTTTTCTGCTTCTCTTCCGTGGATTCGGCCAGGGCCATGGTGCCCAGCGCGCCCACCGGGGCCATGGGGAAGGGAAGCTTTTCAACGTCAGAAGTGATCCGGTAAAGTGCGTATCCGAGGCCGAACTGGTCGATGCGCTGGATGATCTGGGCTCCCACCAGCAGGAGGATGGGGATGAGCCAGTCCCGGTGGAAAAAGGTGCGTTCCAGCAGGGAAGCGGATTCGGGAGGCGGTGCGATCCAGGTGGGGATAAACTCGGTGAGCCCCAGCATCCGGGCCGCATCGGACTGGACCAGATACTGGTTCCACAATAATCCCTGGAACGGGGAGGAGAGGGCGGCCCCGGCCATGTAGTATAGGAGAAATATCTCCTGCTGCTTGAGTTCGGTGTAGGAGCGTTTAGCGATCTCGGCAAACAGGATGATGGTCACCCACCGGGCCGCCGGACCGATACCGGTACCGATCACAAGCTGGAGGTACATGCTGCCCGGCATCATGAGAAACCCGATGAAGATGGCCCCCACGATGGTCTTCCAGTCAAACCCCTCCTCGAATGTCTCCGGGGTTTTTAGAAGATCCCTGTATTCCTGAAGTTCTTTATCTTCGTACATGGCCGTCCTTTAATCTTTCCTGGAACGACACGTTCTCCGAGTAATGCAAGAGACGGATGGTGTTGTTATGCCATTTTATGTCAAGACATCAATTTCCAAGCAGCAAACAACAAACAAACTCCAAATTCTAATTTTCAATCTCCAATCCTTTGAATTTTGTTCGTTGGAGTTTATTTGTTATTTGTCGTTTGTGATTTCAGCAAAGTTATTCCTTTCCATACCTTCCGTTTTTCTCCCCTAAGTGGGCAGTACCTGGTAGCTTGCATAGCTGAACAGGCCGAAAATGGCCCATATCCCTCCCATTAGGAAATCGCCGATAATGAGGCCCACGAAGAAAAACCGAAGCCGTTTAAACAGTATCGCCCCGCCGTAGCGCATGCACAGGGCGTTGCAGAGCCATCCGATGAAAAAGCTGATCCAGAGAATCCGCATGGCACTGCTGTAGGCGGTGAGGTATCCGATGGGATGGATGGGCCACCAGTAAAATCGGTGATAGCAGATCACCAGGACCAGCATCACCATCGCCCCTACCGCCGAGAAGATGAGCACCCATTCCCCTGGCCGTGCACCGGAATCGATGAGTGTGTAGATGTTGTCGTATACCGCCACCGTGGTTCGGGTAGCCCAGTCCAGCTGCAACTCCCGAATCCCAAATTTATAACATAGGGCCAGCATGGCCACAAAGGAGATCACCACCCCGCCAAGGAGGGTGATGATGATGCCGGTGACGAGCAGGCGAGACGCACCAGCCTTGTGGGTTGCCTTCCGAGTGTGCAGCAGCGAAGGCATCAATGACTCCCTTAAGTCCACAAAGAGGACTTTCTGTGCCACACCGGCCAGAAGGATACCGGCGTTGGTGAAAAACTTGGGCCCGAACAGGGCGAGCAGTCCGTCCATGGGGGCGGCGGTCAGCGTGAAATAGGCGATGCCCCCCTGGCAGATCACCCGTGTGGCCACCAGGGTCACCATGAAAAAGGCGCAGACCACAAGACCGGCCCCCACAAGTGGCATGCCGTAATAATAGAGCCAAAAGGTGATCCCCGCCATGCCGATCACGGAACCCCAGAAGGAGAAGCGAACGGGAAGCCAGTCGGCCCGGGGCGTCGCCTCGGTGGGAAGTCCAACACCGTGCCGCATGATGGCGGTGAGGTGACGCCGAGCCAGCCAGAACAGGAATATGAAAAACACCCCGTACGCCCCAATCATCTGGGTTTCCTCAGGCCGCGCCAGCGTGGGGCCGAAGGTGACGCCCAGAGCGGAAGCGGGGATATTGTACCCCAGCACGCTCAAAAGCCCGATGAGCAGGGTTCCCAGGAGAAAAAACAGCCAGAAGGAAAAGGAAATCTGCTTGGAGGTTAGAAAGGCGAAACCGATAAACGCCGGGTAGATGTAGATCTTCAATTTGTAGAATCCGGAGAACAACCCCTGCTTGGGAAAATAGGTGCCGGCCAGAATCAGGGTGGGGATTTGGGGAACTTCCGGGTAGTAGAAGTGAAGACCGTTCAAAAGGTGCAGCAACACCGGGATCGATATCCCGGCCAGCAGAAATCTGTTGGTCAGAAAAGACCCCATGCGGTTTTGATCCAGGGCGTCCTCAATGAGTTGGGGAACCCGAAGCAGGGGAAAATTCATCCGCTCGTTTTCCAGGGCCTGCCGGCTCAGCAGATTTACCATGCAGATCATGACAAAGTAGCACATGAGGATGAATCCGCCCCAGACCAGCAGCGGCTGTATCCACGCATCCCACGGGATCTGCTGCAGCACTTCTCCCCAGTCCATCTGGCGCCCCCGCGGGAGCCCGTTGTAAAGGCCAGTGATGGCCTCGCGGCTTTGGGGATACCAGGATTCGGGTAGATAGGGCTTGAACACCTCTGCCCAGCGGTTTTCCACGGTGGCGAAATGGTAGGGTGCGGTGAGGTTGATGAAAAATGTCCGCACCAGACCGGTATACGCGATGCCGGAAACCAGGAACATCAGGCACCATGACACCAGAAGCTCTTTCCCGGTGAGGAAGGTGTGCCGCCGGAACAATTTCCGGGCGACCGCCGCCAGTACCGTCAACCAGACCAGGATGAAAAAGGGTGCAAGTGGAAAATGTCCGCCCCCCAAGGGGGTGGCCTGCCGGTAGACGTTGTTGAACGGCGTCAATGCACAGATGGCAAACGCCAGGCCCATGCCGAGCAGGATCGCCCGCAACCGGATCGGAGCATTTTCTCCCGAGGGCGTCCCTGAAGAACCTGTGGGCACTGTCTCTTTTCCGTGATCTGCCATGTGCTCGTATTCGCTTTCTGTTCCGCTTCCGGTAAAAAGGACCGGTTTATCCTTCTGCGGCCTCCCCCGGATCCCGTTTTAAGGTCAGCTCCTCTTTGAACCGGTCGCGGAGATCGTCATCCAAGGATCGCCACACCAAAAGCTGCTTTCGCAACTGGTTGATGAACGCTTTGTTCACCCGTCCCCACGCATTGGCCTCGCCCGACTTGCGTATCAGCCGGACATGGATCACCAGAAAACCGCCCTCCTCTTTTGCCGGCACGAAATCCATCTCAACCTGCTGCATGATACCGAAGTCAAAGGGAGCCAGCCACACCCGCGAGCTGATCTTGAGAAATTCGGCCCTTTCATCGGACCCGTCATCTTTCTTGGGTAGTTTTTTCGATACGAGATTGAATTTGATCTCGCCGGTGGAGAAAAGGCCGTGGGAGATGTCCGCATGACCGTCGAGGTGGGACAGCAGGTATCCCCCGCAACTTTTCTGCTCCCCGTATTTTACGAGGAATGGCAGGGTCACCTCCATCACGTTTTGTTCAGGGGTAGGCAGCTTCCAGGATCGGTTGACATCAGGGATGGCGATCTGCGCCGCCACCTTCGATGGGTATATCACCGATACCAGGACTACCAGGATCACCAGCAGCATGGCGGCCACACCGGCAAGTGAGGAGTAGTTCACCGTGATGCCCGACCATAGGGATGTACCGGCAAAAATACTCGCCGATGTCTGCGCCAACAGATAACCCATCACCACACTTAAGACGGCAAACGCCACCGCTTCGGCGATGAAGAGAAAGGAGACGTGAGACGGTGCCAGGCCCACGGAGGTGTAGATGCCGATCTCCCGCTTTCGCTCATAGACGCTGCTGATCATGGTGTTGAGTACGATGAACACCGAAATGAAAAGGGGGATGATGATATTGGGAACACCGCTGTAGTTCATGGCATCGCCGGCATTGTTGAGATAGGTACCGCCGGGTTCGCCGCTGAAGATGGTAAGGCCAAAGCGGTCCACCAGGTGCCGGGCCGTGGTTTTCGTGGCCGTACCGTCTGCAGGCAGTACAGCGGCGCTTTTCAGGTGTCCCCCGGCCGCCAATAGGGTCCGGTAAGGCACGATGACGGTAAGATCCCCGTCAATGTGCTGGTACCGGCTCTGGAAACCGCGGATGTCGTCCCCCGACTCCAGCGCCTCCATTTCCACTTCGGTCATTTCGATAGTGGTTTCGCTGGGAAACGTCACCGGGGTCAGCGGCTCCCCGTCCAGGTCCGTTTCGGCCATCAATTCCCTACTGGAAAAAACGCCTGCCACTTCAAAAGGGACGCCCCATACCTTGACCCGATGGCCCTCGGGGCGTGCAGGATCGATCCCGAGCTGCTCGGCCAACCGGTCGGGCAACAAAATGGCGTGCCGGTCCGTTTCGGCGAGCCAGCGGCCGCCCACCAGAATCCGGTCCATGCCGGTGACCGCGGCCTCCCGGGCGGAGAGTCCCAGCATGCCCCGGGCCTCAAAGGTGCGGTCCTTGTAATGAATGGGGATCACAGTAGCGCGGGTGCGGTCCTCCTCCTCCAGCCAGACCCGGGGCGCCACCACCCCTTTTCCGTAAAAGGCGTTGGAGATCACCCCGTCCGTCTCAGGGGGCAGGTCGTCCCAGTTGACATTTTTAAAGAGAAACCCCTGGTACGCTGCACGGGTGTCGAACAGAAGGCGCGTGTGATGGCGCAGGCTCTTGACGCTGGTAAAGCTCATGATGGTGAAGGTGAGAATAATCAGGGTCATGCAGGTCAAGCCGGTTCTGACGCGCCGACGCCTCAGATTGCTGACTCCCAGAAAAAATGCGGCGGTAAAGGCTTTCCATCGGCTGATCTCCCCGGTTTGAAGACGCTTGGCCCGGCTTTGCAGCAGCACCATTTCATCCTCGAACCTAAAGAAGATGATTAGGGTGACGATCAGGGAAAGGCCCATGATGAAAAAGGCCAGGATCACCACCATGGGGCTATACGCCAGTTGGAACGCCGGGTGAACCTGGTAGATCATCCCGATCACCAAAAGGAGAATGGTGCTAAAAGCGATGATGCGCTTGTAGATGTCGGAATAGGAGAAAAGCAGTCGTTCCAGGCAGAAAGCAAAGGGCACAAAGAGCGCGATGTAGAACAACACGCCGAAAAGGACATCCTTTTGGGTCTTTTCAACATGGTCGTACACCCGGCTGGCCAGGGCCCAGGCCGCTTTGGAGGCCTCGGCAAACCGATCGTACTGGTGCGCTGAAAGGGAGGCTTTGGCGCTTTTTAAGGCCCTGGTGCCCTCATCCTGGAGATTCCGGATCCGTTCGTTGAAGACGCCGTGCTTTTCAAGATTCTGTATTCGCGGCTCAAGGAGTTGCCACATATCCCGGGCCACCCGGTATTCGGTGTTGTAGATCACCGGCCAGTCGTCCACCCGATAGCCGGTGCCCATGCTCTGATCTTCGGATGCATTGGTGAGGATGAGCTTGTTCTGCAGCACCGTGTCGGACAGGGTCATCTTCAGCCAGGAACCCGGTTCCAGGTAGATGGAGGCCAGGGTGGAAGCGCGGGTGTCGATGCGGCTCCACCAGTATCGCAGGGGACGAGACTCCCGCCGGCCGTCCAGGACATTGATTTTGGTCATATACCGAAAGCTCCGGGGCTCCAACAGGTTGAACAGGGAGGTTTCCCGGCAGGCGAACATCACAAGGTCTGTTTCCATGAAGCGGCGTTGCATCTTGACCCGGTAGGCCGGTTTGCCGGTCTGCTTTTTGTCGATGGCCCAGATCACGGCGCCGGTCACAGGATCGAACCGGTATCCTTCGATGATCACCTTGTGAAGCACATGCTTTTTATCCGCCACCCCTTTGATCTGAAATTTGCCCATAGTGTCCACCATCACATGGTGCCGGCCGGGGCCCTGGTAGGCCAGGATCATGCTTCCAGGGGCCGGCAGGTCGGCAAACAGCTCTCCGTGGCGTAGAAAGTTGGCCCGTCCGGTCACCGAACCAAAACCGTCTCTTGGATAGATCTCTTCATGCAGTTTTTCTGCAACGGACAGGTGCCGGACCAGTCCGTTCACCATCCGGCTCTGACGTAGAAGATTCTCCATATCCACGGTTTCGGGAAGATCGTAGGGGGTTCCCCAGAAAGGGCGTGCATCGTGGGTGGTGGCAAAAGTAATGCCGTGATAGGCAGCGATGGCGCTGATTTCGCCCCCCAGGGGCGGACGGTCGATGAACCAGCTCTGCCAGGATCGGCGACGGCTGGGCCTCAATGTGTCCTTGAAAATCGGCGGCGCTTTTCCTGTTTCTACCAAGCCGGCGGCACCCTCCCTTAACACTTCATCCATGAGACTGTAGGCGGAAACCCGGTTGATTTGGGCTTTGAGGGGAAAGAGCCACCCTTGGTTGAAGGCACCGAATCCATCCCCGCGGCTGGAAAGGTGCAGGGATATGACGGCGGAAAGTTCCATGGACTTAACCAGCGACCGCAGCCGGGTCGCATCTTTTAGCTGTGTTTGCTGTCTTTTGGCATCCTTTAAAATGGCCTTGTGCCATTTTACGGCCTGGGGGATGAGCTGGCTCAGCTTGCGGTTCTCCTCCGGCTTTAAATTGCGGTAATCGGTCCGCCAGCCCAGGCGCCGCAAGAGGAGTCTTTCGTCGGCGAGCTGCTCGATGATCGGCGTTTCTTCCTGCCGGGTCGCTTCGAGCCGCAAGCGCATCAGCCGGCGGGAGATGCGGTCCGCCTCGGTTTTGATCTCGTCGCTGAGCGCTTCCAGTATCAAAGCCTCCTCTTTTTCGGCCTCCGGCCCGACCGCCACCTGCGTTCCGGGCTTGAAACGTTGGAGCAATTTAATGACCCGTCGATTTTTTTTAATGACAGCCTTGAGCTCCTTTTTGGCTTTGCGCAGATAGCGCGACCGCGTTTTCAGGCTCCAGATGAACTCCCTTATGCCGGTCAGGGTCTGGGCGTGTCCGGAGGAGGCCACCAAAAGGACCGACCGGCCCGGTGGGTTTTCCTTTAGAAAACGAGCCAGCCGCAGCAGGGCGGCGATACCGCAGGCCTCGTCGGCGCCGGGGGAGAGTCCGGGTACAAGGACTGCACTGTCATAAAAGGCTTCCACCATGATCAGCTCTTCGGACAACTTGGGATTGGCCCCTTCTATCACGGTATAGATATTTTCCCCATCGGCAGATTCCCAGCGGATGTCTGATGTGAGCTGTATTTCTGCGGCCAGCCGGCCGGCCGGTGCCGTCTGATAGGGCCCGAAGATGTCGGTGGCGACATCCGCCGGCATCCAGAACCGGGGAAACCGCAATGGGGTCAGTTCCAGCTTCTCGTCGAAAAAAGATTTGGGCGTAGGGCCCCTGTCCACATAGATCAATGCGGCCGCCCCGAGTGATGCGGCCTGCAGCCAGTTTTTTCCGGAATCCATCTCCATGAGGAGGATGGCACCTTGTATCGGTTTGTCGTTGAAGTCCTGAAACCGGCCGGTGCCCACGTAATAAAGGGGTCCCGTGATTCCCCGGTCGGGGATGGTTCCCGGAGAGATGGCGTTGTTCTTGATGGGGTGCAAGGGAACCGACACACCCTTTTCGGGGATCTCCAGTAGGCTACCCCGGTGACGGAGAACGGGCAGTGAGAACTTCTGGGAGCGAATGGTGTCGAAACCCATGTCGGAAAGGCGTTTTTTAATGTACCGGGCGGCGGCGGTACTTCCGGGGGTCCCGGTACTGCGGTCCGTAAAGCCGGCGAGAGTTTCGATATCGGCGCGGAGGGTGTTTGTTTTAATATCGGCGGCACCGGCAGCTGCCGGCATCATGAGGGATAGTAGAAAAAAGAGGCAGGCGGCCGAACCGATACCGCCTTTGCGGATCCGGGCTCCTGCGGACATGGATATGGGGCGCCGTCTCATTATTCTCCTACCCCTTTACCCCGATCTGTCCGATGGAGATAGACAGCTCGTCGCGGTTTTCAACTTTATCGATGCGGCCGTCCCGAATCCATACCACCCGGTCCGACACGTTAAGCATCTTGATATCGTGAGTGGCGGAGATAACCGTGACGTTCCGCTCCCGGCTCAGGTTCTTCAAAAGGGCGATCACCTCTTCTCCGGTGGTGAGGTCCAGATTACCGGTGGGCTCATCCGCCAGGATGATGGCCGGGTCGTTGGCCAGTGCCCTGGCAATGGCCACCCGTTGCTGCTGGCCACCGGAAAGCTCGAAGGGCTTGTGCCGGAACCGGTCCCCCAGCCCCACCAGGGTCAGCAACTCGATCCCTTTTTCCACAGCTTCGTCATTTCCCATCCCGGCAAAGGTCATGGGCAGCGTGACGTTTTCAAGGGCCGTCATCACCTGAATGATGTTGAAGGTCTGAAAGATATATCCGATTTTTCGGCAACGCAGCCAGGCCAGCTCGTAGGCATCGAGTTGGGCGATATCCACTTCGTCGATGTACACCTTGCCGGTATTGGGCTTGTCCAGGCCGCCGATCATGTTGAATAACGTGCTTTTCCCCGAACCTGAGGGACCCATGATGGAGATATAATTCCCCCTTGGGATCTCGATGCTGACCCCCTTTAAGGCCTGTACTTCTATTTTACCCAGCTTAAAGTTTTTGGTGACATCCACCACCCGGACGATATCGGTGCTTTCCGCCAAGGCGTCGTCGCCCTCATTTTTCGAAACTGCAACATCTTCCGTCACGTCGTTTTCCTTTCCGCTGAGCGTTACTGCTCCACCCGCATCGCCTCAACCGGTTGCATGCTTGCCGCTATGATGGCCGGGTAGAGTACACCGACGAGGCTGAGCAGGCATCCCACAATAATGGATAGAAAAATGGAGAAAAAAACATCCGTCCAGGCAAGGGATGTCAGTGCCACCGGGCCGAACCGGAACAGGGCGTTGACAAGGGAAAACAAACAGCCGGCCACCGCCCCGGCTCCGGCCCCGGCGAGTCCCTGCATGCCGGCTTCCAGAAGAAAGAGCCGCAAAATGAAACGGTCCAGGGCGCCCAGACATTTCATGGTGCCGATCTCGCGGAAGCGTTCGGTCACCGCCATCAACTGGGCGTTGACGATGCCCACTACGCAGACCAGCAGGGAAAGGACCACAATCCATTTCTGCTTGGGACTGCTCCCCACCGATGTGTCCTCGGGAGACAGGTCGTAGCCTGACCGGATAAGCATCTGGCGAAGGGAGGGGTCCTTGGTTTGGAGCATCCCGTTGGCTGTGTCGGTGCTCACATGAACAAAGCTTAAAAAGGAGACGGCCAGCACCAGGCTCAAGGTGGTGATCAGGGAGCGGAAAAATCGCACACGGATGGATTGATATGCGATGGAGACCGATTTCCCAAACGGCAGTACGATCTGCCGATCCATTGAACCCGGTTCTCTTCCGGCTCCGGATGAAGAGGGGGTGTTCATTGTGGATTGAATCCCGATAGAGCCGATTTCCAAACGTCCCATTTTGACCAATCTCTACGGCCGGCTCAAATTTTAATCCTCGAAATATTCTATGTATTCCTGCGGTTAAAATTATCGCCCTTCTTGACCTTGAACAAACTGAAACGTTTTGAAACTGGCTCAACAATAAAGCAAACCCTGTCGCATATGGACAACAGGGTGTTAAAAGACCGCCAACCCGCCCGAGGGCTTGAACTGATGTTTTCGGTTTCACCCGTAGGCATGAAACCGATCCTTACGCGGCACCACGAAGCGATAGGGAAAAAGGTATCATAATTCCCTAGATTCCTCAATTAATATTGGGAATCATTCTCAGTGCCAAGCCACCTTTTCAAGAACCGTTCGGTTCCTAAAGCGCCGGCAAGGTCGAGGTTTGCTGTCGCTTTTTGGGGAGGGTGCGCCAGCATCTCGACGATCTGGCGCCGCATGCGGCGGGGCGCGAGATCTTCTTCCGCCAGGATCCGCATGGGCAAAATCGGAAGGATTTTTCTTGCACGAATCGGTTGCTCCTGCTGCCGACGGTAGGGGTAGACCAAAGCCGGCATCTGCATGACCAGAAGATCCATGCAAGTGTTGTAGCCGGCCATACTGATAGACAGGTCCGCTGCCGCCAGCCAATCCGGCAGGCGTTTTGTAAATCTCCTCACGGTGATCCCGGGGCTCTCCAGCCTGGATAATGCCGCAAACGAATCCGCATCCATAAACGGGCCGGCAAATAGCGCAAGACGCATCCTGAAGTCTGGCGGCGGCAGGCGGAACGCTTCCGCCACGCTGCTCAGCAGCCGGTATCCGGTCCGGCCGCCGCCGGCGCTGGCCACCACCAGTTTGTCCCGGGTATCGATCCGGTGCTGCTCCCGGACCCGCTTTCTGGCGCCAGCCCCCGGTTTCCGGGTCACGAACCCGGTATAATGAACGGGAATTCGGATGTCGGAAACGCGTGTGAAGGTACGGTCAAGTGGCAGGAAATCACCGTCCGAATGGATCAGAAGCAGGTCAAATAGCCGGTTGAGCTTGCCCAGTACCCGCTTTTCGTATTCCACAGGGTCCCTTTTCTCAACCAGTACATCCCGGAGGCTACAGATCCGCTTCACGGGACCAAAGGCACCCGATCCAATCGTTTCCAGGAGCGGATCCAGTTCGGTCTGGAAAACGGTCCGGCCGAAGGGATAAAGCTCCACCATGAAAAGATCGGGGCGATGGGTCTCCATCAGGCGGTAAAGAATTTCCCGTCGCCGCTTTTGTACCGTCCGCACCGATTGGCCCGCTTCTCCGGAAATCAATCGGGTAAATTTTTCATCCATATATAGGACGGGCAGGCGGATCAGGCGCACGTGATCGGGCACCTCCACTTCCACCTTCTGGCCCCCGACCACCAGTGTAACGTCATGCGCCGACAGGGCACGAGCGATCTGCAGGCTCCGGAAAAAATGTCCCATTCCCAACACGTACTGACAGTAAAAAATGATTTTCATATCAGGTCTCTGAAATTTACCGGAGAAACCTTATCCCTTTTGGACAGGGCCATCAGGAGGGCGTCCAGAAAATCGAAGGCCGCGTCTTCCATGATCCGATGGTGGATCATAATGCCGCACCATCCCCCCGACACCGCATGCGAAAGATCTGAAAACAAGCGGCGCCATGCAAGGGCGGGCGTCCTTTCTTTCAGTGTGTGCAGGTCCACGTTTACCGTTATTTCCAATAGTTCCCGGCCAGCCGGCGGCCGGCTGCCGCGGCTTCGGGAAACCGCCTTGAATCCCGCCTGTGGCAGAAGGTGTAACGTCTCCACGCCGCATCGGTTCCAGGGAGGGGTAAACACCGGACAGAATTCGTTTCCCATGATCCGAATCAGACGCGTCTTTCCTTTTTGAAGATCCCGGTGGACCTCTTCCCCCGATCGGGATGGCCCGAATTCCTGTTTTTTCCCCTTTGATTCGTGGTTGATGTGGCGCCAACCGTGCATGTGCCAGCACAACAGTCCGCCAGCTTTTATCCCTGATCCCGAAATCGCCCGCCATCTCGGCCCGGTGAGCCAGGCTGGCACCACCGCAAGGTTCAGGGGCATCCGGTGCTTCGCAAACAGTGTCACCAGGCGTTGGAACCGCTTTCCCGGGATCCCGGCATCATCTGCCCGGAAAAAGAGCGTAACCGGGCCCATTGATTTTTCCAATGCGGTATCCAGACACAGGTCGATGCGCCGTTTGATATCCCGGGGCACCTTTCGCCACATGATTCCCGGTGCGGTCATTAAGATCCCCTTTTGGCCGATACTGCCACCTTGTCCGCGGCGAGGCTTTCCAAAAAGCGCGCGGTTGCCGCCGCACCTTCAAGGGCAAACCGGGTGCTCGATGGGAATTGTGTTTTTTCCATTTGGTCCATGAGACCCGCCAGCCGGCGGGGGGAGAGATCCTCTTCCGAAAGCACTGTCAGGGCACCCAATTCCGCCAGCCGCTTTGCCCTCATCCCCTGTTCGCGGTTTTGAGGAAATGGCCAGACCAGTGCCGGAACCCGGGCCGCCAGTATATTCATGGTGGTATTGTAGCCGGCCATGCTTACTGAAAAATCCGCTGCGCCCAGGTAAGAGAGAAAGTCATTTGAAAATCGCCGGAGAGTGGCGCGGTTTCCGGCTATTTTTTTCATTCGAGCAAACGGCGACGCCTCCAAGTAAGGCCCTGTAAAGACGACAAATCGGGTCCGGTTTTCGATTTTCATCAAGGGTATCGCCGTAAGGACCGCCGCGATGAGCCGGTCTCCGACCTTCCCTCCGCCGGCACTCACCACGGCCAGGCGCTCTTCTGGTTTCAGGGCGATTTGGTGTCGAATCCGCTGCCGGGCATCGGTCTCCGGAAAGGGGGTTACGAAACCGCTGTAATGAATCGGTATCGCAATCTCTTGCAACCGGGAGAAGGTTTCCCCTAGATTTATGAAGCCGGCGTCGGAATGCACCACCAGACCGTCAAATAGACGGTTGAGGGTACCCGTTACCCTTTTTTCATACTTTTCCGCATCCTCCCGTTCCACCAGAATGTCTCGGACACTGCTAACCGTCGTAGCTTTGGGCAGACCCCCTGTTCGGATCCCCTCGAGTACCGGATCCAGCTCGAAACGGAACGCCTTGCGCCCGAAGGGATACAGTTCCGTAAGAAACAGATCCGGCGCTTCTGTTTTAAAGAGGGAAAACAGCATTTCCCGCCGCAACGATTTAACCCTGTCCAGGTTTTTTCCAGGGTCGGTGGGGTGGAGATCTTTGAACTCCCGGTTCATCTCAAGGCCGGGAAGGCGAACCGTCCGCACATGTGCCGGCAGGGTCGCATCGACCTTCGGGCCGCCGGTTACCAGAATGACATCATGGCGATCAAGGGCCCGGCAGATTGCAAGGGTTCGGAAAAAATGTCCGATTCCCAGCACATGCTGGCAGTATACGACGATTTTCATGAGTTAGTACACATTCAGAAAGGGCTTTCGGCACAATAAGTGTTCGATTCAGAAATGAGGATATTTTCCGCTGAGCAAGGATTGACAAGGGCTTGCGGCGAGGCATACTGCTGTACGCCGCAGCCGGAAGCCTGATGAAGACGCCGCTCAGCGGAAAATAGACCATTTCTGGACGGACACGAGTTAAAAAAAGCGGTCATACAGCACCAACTCCCTCCGGATCTTTTTCCGGTGCGGATTGCATTTGGCCATGCAGTAGGAATTATTTTTCGACGCCGCCATTACCTCGCGGAAGTAGGCACTGCCGACTATATCTTCGAAGGGCCGGGTTTTGAGATTGATCCGGTCATGGTATTTTTCAAGTATCGGCAGGATGAATCGAAAACGGTCGTTGTGCTCGGTGACCCGCATCAGATGGGCAAAGCAGCAGGGATGGACCGTTCCATCCGCAGCAATGTAAAGGGAACGGTTTCCCATGGGACGGCACACGGCATGCCGGTCCCCATCCGTCAGATTTTCCATAAATTCTGCGAAAAAATCCCGCTTGAGCGTGAAATCCACATTTGCGGGAGCTTTGAGCCGACGGTCAAAATCACGGGACGGCACCGCATAGAAACGCGTGCACCCCCATGCCTCGGCCAGCTTTTCCGCAGACCGTATCTGATGCTCGTTGTGCCTGAACGTGATAAATTTCCAGTGGGCGACCCCGCCTCCCCGGACGAAAGCCTTCAGGTTTCCAGCGATCTTGTTAAAATCGGTGCCTTTCCGATGAAGCCGGTGGGTGTCCGCCAGGCCGTCAATGGAAAATACCATGGCGCCCTTTTGGAAATGTCGGCCCAGGGTCTCCCACCATGTTTCCGGTTGAAAGGATCCATTGGTATCCCCTTCCAGAAGGATCGTCGGATTCAACTCCCGGATGTGGGCGGCAATGGCCGGCATCTCGTCATTGCAGCACAGGTCGCCAAAGTTGCCACCGAAAGAGATCCTGCGAAGCTGGGCGATAAATAGGTCGGGCATGCGCTTGAAATCGGCAAGGGAAAGTACAAAATCCCCGTAGGGCAGGACCTTCTGCCGGCGGCTGCAAAATGAACAATTGGCATTGCAACGGGAAGAAGCCTCGATATTTAGGGCCTTTATGTCTTCAATCGTCAGCACGTTGCGTTGGGCGCTCCTTTGCCCTTAAATCGAAGGCGTTTACCTGCCTTGCCGCCAACCGGTCCTTTGTAAAAACCACCTGATGAAGATGCCGGGAGCGCATCAGCCGGGGCTCTGCCACCGTGAATTCACGGCCGAGGCATCGGTTCAAAATACAGCGGAGCATTCCTTCATGGGTCACGACCAGAAGATGGGCGCCGGGCCATCGGGACGCCGCATCCATCAGGGCCCTGCTCCCCCTTTCCCACATCCGGGTCCTGCTCTCGCCGCCGGGGGGACAGAACCGCCAGCCGACGCCGGTCTGATCGTCCGACATCTGCTTAAAAAGGGCTTCCACCGCCTGAACCGTCATGCCGGTCCATTCACCCCAGTCCTGTTCCCTGAGGCGGGGATCGGTGAAAAGGGTCACTTTAAGGGAGGTGTTTATCAACTCAGCCGTGGCGCGGGCGCGTCCCGTGTCGCTCGCAAGGATTCCATCCCAAGAAAAATGGGCCAGACGTTTTCCCCATTTCCTGGCATCCGCTTCCCCTTTGGGGGTCAGCGGGGAGTCCGACTGCCCCTGGATCCGTTTTTCCGTGTTCCAGACGGTTCTTGCATGGCGCATCATGCTGAAACAGGTCTCCGTGACCTCCGAGTGGGGATCCGCAATTCGATTCATTGGCATCTCTTTTTTTCGACAGTTTTGTGCAATATGCGCTCCATCTGCCAGTAGTTGCGCTTCAGATCGTGGTGTTTCCGGACATAGCGGCCGGCTTCCCGGCCCATGCCGCGCCGGAGGGGCCCATCGGTCAGCAGTCGATTCACTGCGGTCTTGAATCGTTCCCCTGCAAACATCGGTACCAGAAATCCGGTCCGGTCCCTTGCCACCACTTCCGGAATTCCCCCATTGTCAAACGCCACCACCGGAAGGCCGCAGGACTGCGCTTCTAAATAGACCATCCCGAGGGACTCCCGGATTCCCGGAAACGCAAACAAATCTCCGGCGCTGTAGAACCCGCTCATTTTCTGTCGATCGATCTGGCCGGCAAAGATCACTCGACCGGGAAGCTGCGTTTTGCCAAGCCGTTTCAGGCGATTTCGCTCCCGCCCATCTCCAGCGATTGCCAGGTGAAACCGCACTCCCTGCCGGTATAGCGTACCGCAGGTCCGGATCAGCCACTTGAGCCCCTCGGTTTTCACATCCCGCCTGAACATAGCGGCGGTCACAATCACCGGGTCTTCTCCGATCCCCCATCTGCGGCGCCACCGTTCACGGTCTTTTTCGTTGAAGGTAAAATCGTCCGGGTGGATACCCGGCGGCACATAGGTGAGCCGATCTTCCGGAACGATCCGCATCAGGTTTTCAAGGTCCACCCTTTTATTGGTAAAAACGTGGTCGGCGGCCATCAGCGCCCGCGTGTTGAGAACATAGCCCGGCCAGGTCCTAAAATCACGCCTTTTTTTGGTGGCATAGATGCCCTGAAAGATGACATAGGGCAGGTTCAGGCGCCGGGTGACGGCTGGTCCCAGCAGATCGGGAGCCTTGTAATAGCTGTGGTAGGTCATCCAGAGATCCCCTTGGGTTTGGTACAGACGCCGGAGGATGCGCTGGTACTCTACAAGGGCCAAGGGCCATAACCAGGGCTTCCAGTAGATCCAGCGGGTCCTGAGCCGGCCGGCATGCCACATTCGGTGGCCCCGTCCGGCGAGATAGCCGTAAATGCCGGTTCCGATGATCAGGTCCCCCGAAGGGGATGGATGTCCCAAGGGTTTGAAAGGGGCGATAAAGCCGATGCGCAGAAAGGTCCGTGGGGTCGCTATGCGGTTTCGCCGGTTCGGTTTCGATCTTTCCTGTGTCATGGCGACTGCCGCCCTGCTTTTCCGCGAAATATAGCGGCAAGGTCACCGATCAGGTGCCGGTTGTTGAAATGGCGTTCCACCCGTTTTCTGGCGGCGGCCACAATTCTTCTTCTCAGGTCGGTGTCCATCAACAGGCGCTGCATGGCATCGGCCATCTTTTCCGGGTTTCCCGGAGGCACCAAAAGGCCGGTATTCTCGTGCCGCACCAACTCCGGTATGGCGGACACCCCGGTGGCCACCACCGGGACCCCCATGGCCATGCTCTCCACAAAGACATTTGGAATGCCGTCCCGGTCGCCGTTGGCCGCGACCTCGCAACCCAGTGCAAACAGATGGGCCTTTCGATAGTGGCCGATGACCACGTGGTGAGGCTGGGTGCCAAGCCATTGGGTCACTTCCGTCAGACCCAGCCTTTGAATCAAAGCTAGGGTCGCCCTCCGGTCATCACCGTCGCCGATGAGGGTGTGCCGGACCTTTACACCCCGCCTTTTCAAAATGGCGATCCCCTCGAGAATGGTCGGGATCCCCTTTTTGGGGGTGAGCCGTGCGATGGTCAATATACGGTAGGGGGTGACCGGATCCGACAGTGGGCGCTTTTCGGAGAAAAGGGATAGGTCGATACCGTGATAGATGCGGTGAACCGGTGTATCCACACGCCCTGCCAATTTTTTCAGATACTCGCGGTTATACCCGGTGCAGGTCACCACGAACCGGGCAAGGGCCATCTTTTCCTGGATCTGTTCGGGATGGGAGGTGTAGATGTCCTTGGCGTGTGCAGTGAAGGAAAAGGGCAGGCTGCTTAAAGCGGACGAAAACATGGCCACGGAGGTGGGGGAGTGGGCAAAATGAGCGTGGAGGTGGGTTACGCCGCTTTTCGGCAAAAGGTGCCGGACCAAGTAGCCAGCCTGAAAAAGGTGCTTTAAGGTCGCAGATTTGCGGGTTCTGGCAAAACGCCGGGCCGCCGTTTTCAGGGCGGCTGCATATGGCCCCGGTTTCAATGCGGCCAGCTGCAGGTTGTGAAACAGCAGTCTTGGCAGGGGTTTTAAAAGGGTTTCGGGGAGATAGTCCACCCGGGCGCGGATAGACCGGATGCTGTCGTGGACAAAGGATTCGCGGGGTTTCCGCATGGAAAAAATGTGAATGGTAAACCCCAGTCGTTCCAGCAGGAGAATCTCATTGGAGATAAATGTTTCCGATATCCGCGGATACCCTTTGAGAATCATCCCCAGTACCGGTCGGCGCAGGGATGTCATGGCGCACAAGTTCGACAGGCCGCCAGTCGCTGAATCATGGTTTCGATACCGTTCATCTTGAAGCGCTCGATGGCCGATTTGTAGATCTCTGGCCGGGTCAGCAAATCCTCCACCCGTTCACTCAAACGGCGGGAGGAAACCTCATTCCAGGGCAGATAGTCCACCAGGTTTTTCCGGTGGAGCACTTCCGCGCGGATCAGCTGCTCTTTGCGGGGGGTTTCCCGGGGAATGAGAAGGGCAACGGTCCCCTGGGAGAGGATTTCACAGATGGTGTTATACCCGCCCATGGTAACGACAAGATCCGCTGCGGACTGTATCTCCTCCATCCGGCTGTAGAACCGGCTGCTGATGGCTCCCAGCCGCCGGGCGCGTTTGTAGATGTCTCGCCTCTGCTGGCGCGGCATGAAAGGACCTGTGATCAAAAAGCTTTTAAACGGGGTCGGGGGCGGGCAGGTCTCGAGCATGGTGAGATATTTGTCCATAGCGACATAACCGTCACCGCCCCCGCCTGTGGTTACTACCACGAGTTTTTCGTCCTTTCGGATGCGGACATCTTTTCTGGCCTTGCGAACCGCGGCCTTTCCCGGCACCTTTCTTGGAATATATCCCGTAAAGCAGATCTTTTTGCTGATCGTTTCCGGTATGGCGTACTCTTTGACCGGATCATACATCTCCTGAAGCCCGTACACCCATATTTCACTGTAGAGCCGGTCGAGTATGTCGTAGACGCCCTTTTTCTTCCAATCCCTACGGACCGTTTCCGCATCGTCCATGATATCCCGCAATCCAAGGATGGTCCGTGTCTGGGGCATACTGCGGCGAATCCAGTGCAGGGTGGGGAGGACCTCCTTTTTAAGGCCGAAAGGTTCCTTGTCCACAATAAATAGATCGGGTTGGAAGGTCTTGGCCGTGGCTGTGATGATGTTCTTGCGAATATCCAGGGCGTGCCGGGGATTGATCTTGATGGAGAGCGGCAGATACTCTTCGTTGGTTTTTTTGATCATGCCGGGGATTCGGACGAAATCCACCTGGTCGGGGAAGGCAAACCGGCCGGCAATGGGTGATCCCGTCAGGATCAGCACGTTGGTATCGTTGCGCTTCAGCCGGGCGGCAATGGCCATGGTGCGGCGGATATGACCCAGACCGTAGGTATCATGGCTGTACATCAGAATGTTGAAAGTCGACTTCCGGCCCATTTATGCCATCTCCACCCCTTGGGGTAGGGTGTACCGCCCGCTGTTGACCCTTTCTTGGATCGCACTTTGATCCGCCTCTTCGCGAATCCCGATTTTTCTGGCCGGGGTGCCGGCCCATATTTCGTAGGGTCCCGGATTTCGGGTCAAAACCGACCCGGCGCCTAGAATGACCCCGTCCGGGATATGGGTGACCTGGTAAAGGACAATGGCACTGTCGTGAATCCATACATCGGTGCCGATGTATTTATCCTGCCACAGCACCCCGTGCGTCTCCTCTACCAGGGCAAGTGGCGCTTTCCCCATATGGATGGTATCGTGGGTGTATATCCTGGATCGATGCCCGATATTGCACCAGGGGCCGATACGGACGGAACCGGTGCAGTCGATCCTGGAAAAGCGGCTGATCACGAGGTTTGTTTCGCGTCCCTTTGTGGTGTACACATCCGGAGAAAGGATCAACCTGCCTTTGTGGATATGTTTGTGGGGGTATTTGACGGCTCGCTCTATGGCCGCATCGAGCTGCTCCGCCGTCATGGTCGCGGGCTTATGCCCCATGGTGTTCTCCGAAGGTGGTCGTTGTCGCTACCATCTCATCTGCCGATCAACATCAGATCCTGCAACCGGTCGGAACCATAAACAATAACGGGTCATAATGCAATCATGAAATGGGCAACACCCGCTGATTCGGAGGTCCTCCTTGCAAATATGGCCAATTCGCATTAGCCTATGGTGGACGCACTCTGAATATGAACATCGAATAATAAAACCCGAGATGTTAAATGATCTCCTGCAGGAGACAGAGGAATTGATTAAAATATTTGTTACGAGGATCAAAACGGCCCGGAAAAGATTGAAATATGGATCATTTTATTCAGTTTTGATTTTCAATTCAATTTTGGACGTTGAACGTTCGATGTTCGACGTTCTATAAGGACAATCACCATGGCCAGATCCGCAGCACATCCGGTTCATCGATTTGAAGACTGGCAGGTATGGCCGGGATCCTACAGCAACCCGCCGGCCGACGGAACATATCCCTCTCACGGCAACTCGTCTCTTTCCATCGATCGCAACACGCCCATCGCCTCAATGGGTTCCTGCTTTGCCAGGGAGATCAAACGGCGCCTTGTCCAGCGGTCCTATCAATATATCACCGAAGAAACCCATCATCCAGCGGCCATACATGCCAGTGCCGCCTGGGAGCGGCTCTACAATACATTCTCAATGCGCCAGGTATTCGAGTACACCTTTGATACCTGGACGCCCGAAATCCGGTGGTGGACCGCTCCCCAATCCCGGGTCATTCAGGATCCTTACCGGCGCATCATCAAATATGAGTCGGTGAAAGCAGCGGACCGCGATTTCGAGGCGCATCGAGTCCATTCAAGGCGGGCCCTGGTTCGGGCCCGGTTGCTGATTCTAACCCTGGGACTCACCGAGATATGGGAAGACTCACAAGACGGGTCGGTGATCTGCCTGCCTTCAGGACCCTATGTCAACGAGGGGGGGGATATGAGCCGGTACCGATTTCGCGTGAGCCGCTATGGGGAGAACCTTGCCAACCTTGAACGGATATACGGGATCATGGCCCGGCACAACCCCGAATGTCACATCCTCGTCACCGTGTCTCCGGTTCATCTGTGGGCCACGTTCCGGAAAGATGCCGATGTCATTGCCGCATCCTGCAATTCCAAATCCACCCTGCGGGCCGTGGCCGATGAATTTGCCGCCGCCCACAACAATGTCACCTATTTTCCGGCTTACGAGATGGCCACCATATATCGCCCCATCATGGGTGAGACCATGTTTGCGGAAGGAAAGGAAAATTTCCACGTCAACAAGCCCACGGTTAAATTCATCATGAACCAGTTTTTCAGAATCTTTTCCACCGAATCCGACGCCGGACCTTAAAGCACTCATTCACAAAGATAACGTCCAGATCAAGAGTCATTTCTCTTATACAACGAAACTGTGTAAGAAGAGGGTTCAAGGATTCCAGGATCCCAGGGTTCAAGTGGAGGTATCAGGGTTGTGCAAGTCATTTTTTAAGTCACTTGGCTCCTTCACCCCCTCGACTCCTTGGCCCCTTGTCTTTTGTTATTCCAGCTTGCCGATTCGTTTAAATGGCATCTGCGTCCTCTCCAGATTCGGTGTTGTGACCGCTACTTGATTATTCTCAAGCATGTGGACGGTTCCCCAGCTTCGCCAGTCCCGGACGCTGTACCATACGCCGATGGTTTCATCACTGGGTCCTTTCAGATAGGCACCGTAAATATTGAGGTCATACCCGACGCGAACCGAGGGATAATTGATCCAGTTGCTGAGTTGATCGGGGGTCAGATCCACTGGCTTCCAAAACTTGCTTTGAAGTTCGTAGTCGTTTTGAATCCCGATGATGGCGAAAGGATGGGCATCCGGACCGCTGTAGTAATACCGGTGACCCGGAAGGACCGTGTAGGCGTGGAACATGTCGGTGGCCTCGCGGCTGGGGCTGACATTCCCCCAGGTACCGGCGCATCCCACGAGTGTAGCACCTGCGATTGTGACAAGGGCGAGAGTGGTGACAACGCTCCGCCAGCCAGTTGTTGTCGATATAGATTTCATGATTGCCTCCTGGCAATTTGCTTGGTGTTCATTTTGTCGTTCAGAGGGCGGTATCTCTGTTCGCCCATCCCATTGTTACTGTACAAATGGCTTGACGAACGTTTCGGATTGATTCAGTATTTACACCCCGCTGACTCCCGGAGTCGGGACGGGATTGATGCCAATTACCGCCGACTTTGAATCATCATTGTTAAACATTCCCGCACGTGTATGTGAGGCGGGTCTTGTTTTTATGAATCAGCTCTGTTTATGTGGAATACTGTTATACCGTTTCCTGGATTGTCAAATTGTCGACGGGTCAGTATCAGGAGAATACTATGGCATTTGAACCGGTGATCGGGCTCGAGGTACATGCCCAGCTCAAAACGAAAACGAAAATATTCTGCGGCTGCTCCACCGCTTTCGGAGCGCCCCCCAACACCCACGTCTGTCCGGTGTGTCTCGGCATGCCGGGGGTCCTGCCCGTACTCAACCGGAAAGTGGTGGATTATGCACTGCGAATGGCGGTGGCCGTAAACTGCAAAATCGAACAGAAAAGCCGGTTTGCCCGGAAGAATTATTTTTATCCCGATCTCCCCAAGGGGTATCAGATCTCCCAGTATGAACTGCCCATCGCCGTGGGCGGCCGGGTCGAGATCCAGGTGAACGGCGGCTCACAGTCTGTCGGGATCACCCGGATCCATATGGAGGAGGATGCGGGAAAACTGATGCATCATCCCACCCGTCCCGTGAGTATGGTGGATTACAACCGGACCGGCGTCCCCCTTATCGAGATCGTCAGTGAACCGGACATCACCTCCCCGGAAGCGGCCGGAGCCTATCTCCGGCATCTGCGCGCCATTGTCCGATACCTCGAGATATGTGACGGTAATCTGGAGGAGGGGAGCTTCCGGTGCGATGCCAATGTATCCATTCGGCCCAAAGGGCAGACCGCATTCGGTACGCGGACCGAACTGAAGAACCTCAACTCATTTCGTTTCGTGGAAAAGGCGATTCGGTACGAAATCGATCGTCAAAAGGAAGTGCTTTTGGAGGGCGGACAAATTGTCCAGGAAACCCGGCTCTGGGATGCGGAAAAGAACCGGACCTTTTCCATGCGGGGCAAGGAGGAGGCCCACGATTACCGCTATTTCCCCGATCCCGATCTGCTGCCCCTTGTGGTCGATGACGAGTGGCTTACCGACATCAAAAAACACCTCCCCGAGCTGCCGGACGTGAAAAAGAAGCGGTTTATGGAGACATTGGCGCTGCCCGAAGAGGATGCGCGGATCCTGACCTCGGATCATGTGCTGGCCGCCTATTTTGAATCGTGTCTTGAAACTTTTCCCAAGGCCAAACCGGTTTCCAACTGGATCCTCAGCACCCTGCTCGGCATCCTCAAAACCGAAGGGAAAACCATCGACGCTTCTCCTGTATCCGCCCCGGATCTCGCCGGTCTGCTGAAGCTGGTGGACGGGGAGATCATCAGCGGAAAGATTGCCAAAACCGTTTTCGAGGAGATGGTCAAAACCGGTCGTCCGGCGGACGCCATCGTCGAGGAGAAGGGCCTGAAACAGGTGACGGACGCCTCCGCCATCGAATCGGTGGTGGAGGAGATCCTGTCCGCCAATGCGGATCAGGTGGAGCAGTATCGGGGTGGCAAAACCAAGGTGCTCGGATTTTTCGTGGGGCAGGTGATGAAGGCGACAAAGGGCAAGGCCAATCCGAAGATCGTCAACGAGGTGCTGAAGAAACTGCTGGCTGGCTGAGTGCGGTTCTATGGATGAACAATTGGAATTTGTAAAAATAATCGCGTCGCGACTGGACTCCGTTGGTATACCGTATATGCTGACAGGTTCGATGGCGATGGCGGTGTATTCCGTGCCCAGGATGACGAGAGATATTGACCTGATTGTTGAAATCGAGCCCACTGATGTAGACAAATTCGTCAAGCTCTTTTCAAATGATTGCTATATTGATCCTGATACCGTCAGGCAAGCGGTGGATACGCATTCGATGTTCAACATTATCCATAACGAATGGGTGATCAAGGCAGATTTCATCATAAAAAAAAATGAGGAATACCGCAGGGAAGAATTCTATCGCAGACAGGAAACGGTACTTGATGATTCAAAGATCTTCGTTGTATCTGCCGAGGATCTAATTCTGTCGAAATTAGCCTGGGGAATGCCGTCCCAATCGGATCTTCAGTTTGACGATGTTCGCCAGATGGTATCCACGGTTTCGGGACTTGACTGGAATTATATGGAAAAATGGGCGATTGTTCTCGGATTAGATCTGCTTTTGGAAAAGGCAAAGGGTGCGGACCATGGATGATACCCCTGCTGAAATTAAAATAATTTACAATGATATGCTGTTGTCCAAATCTCCCCTGGAACGTTTGCGGATGACAAGTAGAATGTATGATTCGGCCAAAAAGCTCGCCACCTCAGGCATACTGATGGAAAAAAAACACCTCGACACATCTCGACTCAGGGGGGAACTCTTTCTGAGATTCTATGGGGATTGTTTTTCTAGTGCCGAAATGAAACAAATAGTGAAAGAAATTCCGAACATGCAATTAGATGCATCCGAGATATGAGAGGAGGGAACCGGTTTCAACCGGAAGCATGCAATTCATCGGGTAATTTCTCATGCAGAGAAAAAGACACGTTTTCCTTTTCAAGTAATCGATGCGCCTTTTTGTCGAACGTGATCCAAAGCCCCTTCAGATCTTCCGCCATAGCCGCGTAGCATGCGTCGTATCCCGTCAGGCCCAGTCGAACATAGCGATCCGCTTTTACCGCCAGATCCTCGGTCATCGGATGACGCAGGATTCCTCCCTGTAGCAATGGAATCACCCCTTTGCGGAAAACGTTCATTGCCTCGGGGTGAAGACGTTGTAGAACCGAAAACACTTCAAAGGGAAACAGTTCCGGCACCGCAAAATTTTCAGGGGTTTCAATAATTTTTTCGAGGACTTTTTCCGCGTGGGGGTGGGTTTCTTCATGGATAAACCAACGCACGGCGACGGATGCGTCAACAACCCACATCACTTTGCATAACCTCTCAGGTTCCTGAGAATTTCCAAGCTGTCTACGTTTTTGTTCCGTGGCGCCTTCAAAGACCGTATGGAATCAAGAAGTTGCTGCTTTTTTTCCCTGATCTGCCAATCCAGAAAACGCTTTTCAAACTGTTCAGGCGTCACCAGTACAGCCCTGATTTTTCGCCCCTTGCTGATAAGTATCGGCTCTTTGGTGGCACTCAAGCGGTCAAGGATTTCACCCAGGTTGTTTCTGATTTTCAACGCGTTTACTTCTTCCATTTCAGGTTCCTTTTTGCCGTATTGGTAGTGCAGTCCAATAGTGAATAGGGTAGGCAAATGAAGTGTGTATGTCAAGTGTATATGCAGGTACACACATTAAGTTTTTCGCAATCAATACCTAAATGTAAGAAGGCAAAAGTATTTTCATTCATCTAAGATTTGCGTCGTACTTTTTCCGTGTTAAGCTAAGTTTGTTAGAGTTCTTATGGGTTTGATAAAGTACACTGAGGAGATAAGGACTTAATTTGTGTAATTTGTCAACAACGTCCCCAAGATTGAGCAATAAAAAACCCCCGCCGTTTCCGGCGGGGGTTTTTATGATCAAATCCGTATCAGATCAAATTAGAAGCTGATGGCGAACTTGTGGTACAGTCTAATGGATCCATCCGGATCGGCGAAGCCTTCAGCCAAATCGGCATCGGCATAGGCGAACTGCACGGAGTACTTGATGGCATCGGAGATCTTGTAGGTCAGACCCAGATCGAATTCCCAAGCATCCGCATCGTTCCACATATTTCCGGCAACGTCGTAGTTGGAGTCCAGGTATGCCAGGGCGCCGTTGAAGGACAGGGCGTCCGTGGCGGCGAAGTCCAGACCGATGGCGAACAGTGAACAGGCGGAGAATACATCAGCCGTGGGGCCGAAAGCCGTCCAGTTGGCCCACCAGGTCAGCGGCTCGAAGTCGTCGCCCATTGAGAAGGCCGTTCCCTCATCCTCGTCGCCATAGGCGAAAATACCCCAGACTTTGGCCGGGCCAGCGTTGAACCAACCCTTGATGTAGAAACCAAAGTTGTCGGTATCAGCAGAGCCGGTGTCCCAGTCTCTTCCAAGATACACACCGTCGAACTCGAAGCCCCATGCGTCGAAGGAGCCGTCGATGCCCAGCTGAAAGGTGACCATGTCAAGACCGTCGGAACCCTGGTCCAGAACGACCTGGCTCTGGTTGCCGTAGCCCAGCAGCGGCTTTACGCCGATGGCACCCATCTTGGTAACCAGGGCGATATAGTAGAAGTCACCGTCGTCATCTTCGGAGTCTTCCACGGTGCCGCTGCCCTGCTCGGAGTTTTTCTCCAGGATGGCGAAGAACGGTCCGATCGGAGTGGCTTGTTTCACCTTGACCCGGTAGCGGCCATTGGCGGTGTTGGCAAAAGAGGTTGCCCAGGCGCCGCCGGTCATGAGGCCCAGATCCAGGGTGGTGCCGGTGGAGGTGAAGGTGTAGGTGCTGAACACCCTCTTGAACTCGATGTTGTCGTCCAGGTTGGACGCCCCATCCTGATTCCAGCCGTCATGGTTGCTGGTGACCCAGTTGCTGTCGTGGATCTCGTAGTTCACGATGACCGCGGTGTTGTCGTCCACACCGATCCGGGTGGTCATGTCCAGCTCATGATCGTAGTAGGAATAGTCAACTGCATCGGCCTGGGTTCCGGAAGTGTTGCTGATAAAGGAACCCCGAGCGTAGTAGCTGCCGGAAGTGGAAAAATCGGCGGCATACGCGCTGGTTGCGAACAGAACAACAAGCATTACCACAAAAAATCTCTTCATTTCTGTTTTCCTCCCTAATGGAATAATTTAAAGTTAACCTAATAATTTCATGAGGTTATACTGCTCCCAGTTTGTTTGGTATCACCCCCCTTCAAAGGATTGGATCGATAGATTTTACAACAGGTTATCGTAAAACCTATAGATTTGTGTGCCTTCTAACAACCGGGTGCCCATATGTCAAGGGTTTTCGTGAAATGATCGAGAGGGTAGGGATGGGATTGAAATAACTGCTTGAGCCGGTGAAGGGCTTCTGCTAAAGGGGTAGCGTGCCCGGCGGTATCCCAACGCATATGCTCGTCGTTGGCATCCGGCATTCCATTTTGCAAAAAAATGCAAGGAGACGAAATCCGATGAAACGAGGTTTTGATTTAACCATACAATATTGCTGTATATATTTTGTTATTCTATTGGCGGTTACTGGAAATGCCTGGGGGGGTGATATCAAAAAAGTACTGATCCTTCCCTTCGAAGTGCATTCGGAAAAGGATCTTTCCTTTCTGCAGAACGGTGTTTACGACATGCTCTCCAGCCGTTTGTCCCAGGCAGGTAAGGTTGTACCGGTGGGTAAAGAGGCCGCTTTAAATGCCATTTCGGGCCTACCCGGTCCGGTGAACCAGACCGCGGCTGTAAAATTGGCCAAACAGATGGGTGCAGCTTATGCCATTTCGGGCAGTCTCACGGTTTTTGGAGAGAGCATCAGTACGGATGCCCGGTTCATCGACGCGACAAGCGGTTCCCCCCTGGTGATCTTCAACCAGGCCGGTAAATCCCACGGCGATGTGATCACCCACGTCAACACATTTGCCGCGAGCGTCAACGAAAAGGTGTTCGGCCGAAAACAGGCCGACCGCAGTGCGGCACCCGCCGCAGGACCCGTTCCGGACAGCCGCAAACATCCCGACAAAATATGGCAGGAAAGCCAGGGCGGCGCCTATCTTTACGGCACCCAGGCCACCGAAGGGCAGGCGGCGTTTTCCATCTGGAAAAGCCGAAAGTTTCAAGGCAGCATCAACGGGATTTCGGTGGGGGATGTGGACAAAGACGGAAACAAAGAGGTGGTGTTCGTTCGGCATGGGATGATCCACATCTATCGGTATGCCGGGGGCAAGTTTGCAAAAGTGGCCGAGCTGGATCAAAAACATTACAATAACCTCTTGTCTGTGGATGTGGCCGACATCAACCGGAATGGTGTGGATGAAATTTATGTCACCAACCTCCCCACAACCAGCGATGCCCTCAGTTCATTTGCCCTGGAATGGAACGGCCGCCAGTTTGAAAAAAAAATGAAAGGTGCCAACTGGTACTATCGAGTCGTGAATCTGCCCAATCGGGGCCGGGTGCTCCTGGGCCAGGAACGGGGTGACGTGTCCGATTCATCCGGTGAAGCGCATCTGTTCCGCAAGGGCGTTTATGAAATGAAATGGGAAAACGACCGATTGGTCCCAGATGAAAAACTGCTTCTGCCCCGTTGGGTAAATGTATACGGATTTACCATCGGCGACCTGATGAACGACGGGGGGGAGATGGTCGCCTCCTTTTCGCCCCTGGATCACGTACGGGTAACGGACTTTGAGGGCAATTCGGAGTGGACCAGTGACGAACCCATGGGCGGTAGCGACACGTTTCTGGAGCTGAGAAAGCTGGCCAAGCATGAACGGCATCAAAGCCTGGATGAAAGCGTCGGGAAGGACAAGCATTTTCTTCCCCAGCGCCTGCACATCACCGATCTGGACCAGGATGGAAAAAAAGAGCTGGTGGTGGTCAACAACCACGACGTGACCGGCTCGTTTCTACCCCAAACCCGGTTTTACAAAAGCGGTCATATCCAATGTCTTGAGTGGGATGCCATCGGTATGCGGATGAAATGGAAAACCCAGAAAACCGGATACATCAGCGATTACGTGATCGCCGATCTGAACAACGACGGGATCGATGAGGTGGCCTTTTCGGTTGTTTTGAAATCCGGTGCGGTCATACAAAAAGCCCGAAGTTATATCGCCAGCATGACCCTAAAGCCGCCGAAAAAACCTTAATTGGAATTCATTTGGAGCTTTTGATTTGAGATTTGGGATTTTCCTCTTATTTCCCAGTTGCCCTACGACAATGGTCGATGAGTGTCTGCACGCCTTCGGCCGTTTGGTAGCTTAATAGGTGCTCCAGCGCCTTTTGAAATCTCCCCTGGTTCATGTAGGTGACGGCGATACAGATATTGAGTCCTTCGTCATCCTGAAAATGGGAGAGCCCCTTTTTAAGAATTTTGAGCGACTCCAAATACGCATGCTGTTTCTGGGCGAGGATTCCCAGTCCGAGGTAGGCCCGGGCATCCGGGTGATAGGATATGGCCCGGCGGTAGAGACGCTCCGCTGTTTGCACCTTGTTCGGTATGGCATCGATTTTTGCGTATTCTCCCTTGTCCAGGGTCATGGCGAGGCGGGAACAGAAGTCGGCATGATGAGGAACCAGTTCCGGATCGGCTTTCAAATCGATCCCTTCGATGTATCGGGGCAGGTTCCGGTAGAAATGGTTTCGCAACCGCTCCCCGAACGCCAGGACGTGCTCCCGGTCAAGGCCGGGATCGATTTCGAAGTAGAGGATATCCTCTATGCGGCGGAGCCAGATGTCATCCGTGGCACCGGACCTTTTACAATAATCCTCGTAAAGTGCGGTCCCCGGAAAAAGATCCAGAATATAGAAGATGGCGCCCAGGGGTTTGATGCGGTCCATGAGTTCGATGGTTTCATTTATCGTCTCATCGGTTTCTCCCGGGCAGCCATAGATGAAGTAAGCTCTTGCCATGATCCCATGGTCGGTTGTGAGCCGAAAGGCGTTTTCGATCTGTTTTTCGGTAATTCGTTTGTTGAGCAGTTGCCGGTTTTTTTCAGACCCGCTCTCCACACCGTAGCTGATCTGGATGCACCCCGCTTTTCTCATCCACCGCAGCACCTCTTCGTCTACACAATCCGCACGAGAGATGGCAGCCCAGTGGATTAGAAGCCCAAAATCAATGATTTTTTTGCAGATCTCGATGACCCTTTTCTTATGCAGTGTAAATGTATCGTCCGAGACATAGAAGAAATGAACGCCTTTTCTGGCCAATCGCTCTAACTGACCCACAAAATATTCAACGGAATGAAAACGAACCTTCCCGCCCCAGAACTGGGGAGAGCCGCAAAAAGAGCATCGGCTCGGGCATCCCCTTGTCAGGGAAAGGTGCTGGTAGGTAAAATATTCTGACGGGTCGGGCAGGTTGTCCAGGTTTTTTATCGGTGGTCTGGGGCCCGTTTTTTCGGGCACCCCGTCATTCCGGTACGCAATTCCGAGGATCTCACCGATCGTTTCAAGGCTGCCGGATTCTACTTTTCGGACAAGCTCCAGAAAGGACCCTTCCCCTTCCCCGATGACCACGTAATCCACTTCGGGAAAGTGGGTTAAAAAATGCTGCCAGAGGGTTGTCGCGCCGATACCGCCGAATACAATCCTGACGCCAGGCGCAATTTTCTTTGCAATCCGTGCGATCTCGATGCCCCCCCACCGATTGGCATTGAGGATTGAAAATCCGATGATATCCGGTTTTTGGGTTCTGATGCGTTTGGGGATCTCGGCAGGTGTTTTATCAATATCGAACCAGTTCAACACCTCGACGTCGTATCCATGCCGTTTCAGCGTTGCAGCGATGTAGTAAAGACCCATGGGGACAACGGCTGCGTCCTCGATGTGGATACGGTCCTCGATGCAGTAAGGATATATCAACAGTATCTTCATTATTCAGCTCAATGAGTATAAAATCGGATTAATAACAATGGGTTATTTTCTTGTCAAACTGTATTTCCATATGCTATTCTACGCTTCGTTCCAATTGCCCCCTGCTTGATCTTACCCAATTCATTTTGTTCTTTGATCACTTGCTGGTGGGTTGTCACGATCTGCGAATGGGCCCATACGGGATGATTGCGAGAAATGAGGATGACAACATGAAATGTTATCGGAGATGGCGCTGGTTAGTGGCAGTGCTGCTGATTCTGATGCTGGCGATCCCGGCATTTGGCAATGATGAGATCCGGATCGTCTACAACACCGGCGTGGCGCCCCTCAAATTCGAAGATTCGGCACAGCGTCCCATGGGACTTTTTCCGGACACCTGGCGGCTTTGGGCGAAAAAAACCGGAAATCAAATCCGGTTTGTAAAGGCCTGGTCCTTTACCGAGTCACTGGAACTGCTCAAGAGCGGCAGGGTGGACCTGCATGCCGGCCTGTTCAAGACAAAGGAGCGGGAGGCTTACCTGACCTATTCCGAGCCCTTGCTCCAGCTCAACTACCATATCTTCACTCATCCCCAGATCCGTCCCATCGACGCTCTGAAGGATACCGCAGGGCTTATTGTTGGGATCGCAAAGGGGGGGTATACCGAAAAACTGGTCCGCTCCAAGGTACCCGACCGTCGCCTCATGGTGTACGATGGATTCGAGGAACTGTTTCAGGCGGCGGTGTCCGGCGAGATAAAAGTGTTTGTGGCCACGGATCTTAGCCTGCTCTACTACCTCAACCAGAAGGGTGCGGCCAATATTTTTCAATTCGATCGGAGAAATCCCCTTTTTCGTCAGGTCTACTACACCGCCACCGCCAGGCCCGACCCGGACCTGATTCCCTCTGTAAACCGGGGGCTTGCCGCCATCACCCGGACGGAGAGAAATCTTCTTGAAGAGAAATGGGTTGTCAAGAAAACGCGGGAAATCCCCCCATCCTTGGCTGGCCTACTCACCCCTGCCGAGAAGATGGTTTACGCGAAGCTTCCGGTTCTCCGGTTACACAACGAAAAGGACTGGCGGCCGTTCAATTTCAACGAAAGCAGCTTGCCACAGGGGTTTTCCATCGACTACGCAAAACTGCTTGCGGAAAAGACTGGCCTTGACATTCGTTTCCTTTCAGGTCCCTCCTGGAACGATTTTCTCGACATGACCCGGTCCGGTGAATTGGACATCATGCTCAACATCGCCAAGTCCCCCCAGCGAGAGGAATTCCTTTCGTTCACCCCACCCTACATCCAGATGATCCAGGCGCTCTACACGCGCAAGGAGTTTCCCCAGGTACAAGGCATCGAGGATCTTTACGGAAAACGGATGGCCGTACCCAAAGGATTCTACCTCCAGGACGTGCTGAAAAAATATCCACAGATCCAGGTGGTGGAGGTGGCCGATACCACGGCGGCGATCCATGCCGTATCCGTGGGTACGGCGGACGCCATGTTCGATCTGATGCCGGTGGTCAACTACATCATGGAACAATTCCAGGTCACGAACCTCAAGGTGGGGGGTGATCTCGGCATCGTCGAAAGCAAACCCATCCCCCTTCACATCGCCGTCCGAAAGGATTTGTCCCCCGTCGCAGGCATATTGGAAAAGGGAATGTCCCTGATTACCTCGGAGGAATTGACACGTCTTCGTGAGAAATGGCTCATCCCCGTGGGATCGAGAAAATCGATGCTGGACCTCTCGGATGAGGAAGCGATGTGGCTCAACAGCCACCCGGTGATTCGTGTGCACAACGAAAAGGAATGGGCCCCCTTCAACTATTTCGAGTACGACGCTCCACGGGGACTGTCCATCGATGTCATGAACCTTCTGGCCCAACGGATCGGCATTAAGGTCAAGTACATCACCGGGCCGAGCTGGGGAGAGTTTTTGGATCTGGTCAAACAGAAAGACCTGGATGTGATGCTCAACATCATCAAGACCGAAGACCGCCAGAAGTATTTGCTTTACACCGAACCCTACGCCTACAATCCCAACGTCATCATCAGCCGGGAGGGCCAGAGGTATAACACCTTCGAAGAACTCTTCGACAAGACCGTTTCCTTTCCAAAAGGCTGGTTTTACGAAGAGATTTTAATAAAATCCTATCCCCAGATCAAACGTCTCCCCGTGAAGGACACCCTGGCAAGTCTGAAGGCGGTGGCCCTTGAAAAGGCAGATGCGGCCCTGGCCGAGTCCGCCGCTACCGCTAACCTCATCGCCAAGCACCTGCTCACGGGCCTGAAGGTCTCGGGGGAGGTTGACATCGGCAACCCGGAGGTGGTCAGGCTCCGAATGGCGGTGCGGGATGACTGGCCGCTTCTGCAATCGATCCTTCAGAAAGCGTTGGCAAGCGTGACCCCGACGGAGATGGCGGCCATCCGCGCCAAATGGCTCATGCAGTCCAGCTTCGATGTGGTAAACGTGCCCTTCACCGACGAGGAGAAAAAATGGGTCGCCGACCATCCTAAAGTGACAGTCAACGGGGATGAATGGCGGCCCTTCGTGATCCGGGAACCCAGCGGCAACTACCGGGGGATCTCCATCGACATCACCCGGCTGGCGGCCAAGAGAGCGGGCCTGACCCTGGAGCCGCAGCCCGGCGAGTGGTCGGACATGTTTGAAAACCTGAAGTCGGGGGAACTGGACATGGCCATCGACATCGTCCGGACACCCGAAAGAGAGACACTTTTTCACTTCACCCAACCCTACCTCCAGGTGCCAAATGCCGTGTACATTCGCGAGGACGACGACAGGATCCGTTCTGTGGCGGACCTCAACGGCAAAACCGTGCCGGTGATCAAGGGCTACTATCTTGCCGAGTTTTTGAACACCCGGTATCCCGGGGTGAAACAGCTGTCCGCCGCCTCGCCCCTGGAAGGGTTGAAAATGGTGAGCGCCGGCAAGGCGGATGCCTACATCGGCGTATTGGCAGTTTCCCAATACGAAATCGAGCGGAACCTCATCGGCGGCCTCAAGATCGCGTTTTACTTCGACGAGATGCCCCTTTCCATCAATGTCGCCACCAAAAAAAAGGCTCCCCTGCTGGCCGGCATCATGCAGAAGGCCATGGAGACGATCACCGAGACGGACAAGCGCAAGATCATCGAACGCTACATCACTTTCGGAAAGACGACAGCGTCGGAAACGGGGTTACAGCTGTCGACCGAAGAGAAAAAGTGGCTGGCAGCACATGGGAATATCCGGCTGGGCGTCGATCCCACCTGGCCCCCCTTCGAACAGCTCGATCCCAACGGTGAATACGCCGGGATCGCGTCGGACTATGTCAAAATCATCGGCGATCGCCTCAACATCGACATGAAACCGATACTGGGCCTGACATGGTCCAATGTCCTGGCCCGTGCCCGACAGAAGGAGCTGGATGTGGTGGCATGCATCGCCCCGTCCGAAGAGCGGGAAAAATTTCTCCATTTCACCCGACCCTACCTGACATTCCAGTCGGTGATCGCCACCGTGGAGGATGCGCCGTTTGTCGCCGGCTTGTCCGACTTGATGGACGAGCCGGTTGGCGTGGTGAAAGGGTATATTACCCAGGAGTTGATCTCTCGGGATTACCCGAAAATCCAGCTCAAGACATTCGAAAATGTCGAGGAGGGTTTGGCTGCCGTCATGAATGGCGAGATCGCCGGGTTCGTGGACAACCTGGCCTCCATCACCTACACCATCCGTCAAAAAGGGCTGGGCAAGATCAAAGTGGCCTCCACAACCGAGTACACCTTCGATCTTTCCTTCGGGGTCCGCAAAGACTGGCCGGAGCTGGTGCCCATTCTGGAAAAGGTGATCGAGACGGTTTCAAAGGAGCGAAAGTCTTTGATCCGTGACCGATGGGTCAACGTTCAGTTTCAAAAGACCACTGACTGGGGCTACATCAAGCGGGTCGGTGGGATCATAGGGGTGTTCGCAGGCACCCTCGTCGTCATCATGCTGCTCTGGAACCGTCGGCTTTCCGGTGAGGTCCTCCAGAGGAAAGCACAGGAGGAGCGGGTACACGCATTGCTGGAGGCGGCGCCCGACGCCATCGTGATTGTGGATGAACAGGCTGTCATTACCATGGTCAATTCCCGCACGGAAAGCATGTTCGGGTATGACAGGGCAGAACTGCTCAATCATCCCATAGAGGCCCTTGTCCCCGAGGGTGTCCGGGATGCCCATCCCGGGTACCGGGACGGTTTCATCCAAAAAGCCCTTGAGAAACCGGAGCGTGTGGAGGTGGAGCTTTCGGCCCAGAGCAAACAGGGGCACATCTTTCCCGTGGAGATCGGGCTGAGCCCCCTGAAAACCCCGGAGGGGCTTTTGGTCATGGCCTCGGTACGTGACATTTCCGAGCGTAAAGCGTCTGAAGAGGCGCTTCGGGAAAGCGAGATGGAGCACAAAACCATTTTTGAGAAATCGCCGCTGGGGATGATTCAGTACGATGCCGAGGGAACCATCATCAACTGCAACGAGCGATTGTGCGATATCATGGGTGCGCCCAAAGAAAAGCTTTTGGGATTCAATTCGGTCAGGCAGGGCAGGGATATAGAGATGGTCAATGCCCTTCAGGCAGCGCTTGGTGGCGGGGAGGCCGACTATGACGGGGATTACACATCTGTTGTGGGGGGAAAAACCACACCGCTCCGCATTGCGTTCAATCCTGTGGATCCGGGCCGGGATAAGACCGGCGTCATTGCCACGGTGGAAGACATCACCGAGCGAAGACAGGCCGAGGAAGAGATCGAAGATTCCCGCAAACGCATGTCCCAGATCATCGATTTTCTCCCCAACCCTACCTGGGTGGTGGACAACGACGGGGTGGTTATCGCCTGGAACAGGGCCATCGAGGAGATGACGGGCATCCCTGCTGAGGATATGCTCGGCAAGGGCGACCATGAATATGCCATTCCCTTCTACGGTGAGCGCCGCCAGGTCCTTATCGACCTTGTTCGGGAATGGAACGAGGAGATGAAGGACAGGTATATTTTCATCGAGGAAAAAGAGGGCGGCATCCTCACCTCCGAATCCTTTCATCCCAATTTGAACAAGGGAACCCACCTCCTGGGTACCGCCGGGATCATCTATGATTCGGACGGAAACCCTTCCGGTGCCATCGAGACCGTTCGGGACGTCACCGAAATGAAGAAGATGTCAGAAGCACTGGAAGAGCGCGAGGCCTATTTCAGCGCCGTGTTCGCCAACGCCGGTGTGGGTATCTTCAGCATGGATTATACCGAAACCTTCACCCGGGCCAACGGCCACTTCCTGCAATTCATTGGATACGGGTGGGAGGAGATTCGACACAAAAAACTGCACGATATCCTGCATAAGGACTCCATCGAGAAGGCTCAGGCCGCGCTTCGAAGAACCCTGGAAGGAGAGGTGGAGACCGCCGAAATCGAGGCCCGTTTCGTCAAAAAGGACGGCGAGCTGCGATGGGGGGAGGTGCGATCGACCGCCATCCTGAGCGATGAGGGGGAGTTTATTACCACGGTAACCTCGGTATCCGACATCACCAACCGCAAACGTGCCGAGGCGGAGCAGGCACGCCGGCTCCGCTCGGAAAGGGCCATGGCCTCCATCTCCCAGGCACTGCTCAGCGAAAGCACCACAACCGAAACCCTGGAGAACACCCTGCAGCAGTTAACCGCTGCAGCCCAGGTGGACAAGGTCTATGTATTCGAAAACCTCGTCGATGAAGAAAAGGGATTGAGTTTCAACGCAACCCTCGAGGTCTGCGCCCCAGGCATCGATCCTTTCCTCGGTAACGAAGCCGAGAGAACCTTGGTATATTCAGAGGGTCTTTCCCGCTGGAAAGAGGCGTTTGAAAAGGGAGAGCCCGTCATGGGTCCCGTGGATACCCTCCCGGAGTCGGAGAGGGAGATTCTCGAGCCTTTTCAGGCGCTCTCCATTTTGATGCTTCCCCTCCACGTCCGGGGTGAGTGGTATGGTTTCGTGGGATTCAATGACACCTTTCTCCGGCGGCACTGGACCTCCACCGATGTGGCACTTCTCAGCACCACGGCGGAGATCATCAGCGCCTTTCTGGAACGTCAGCTCGCGGAGCAGGAGATCCTCGCGGCAAAAGAGGAAGCCGAGGGAGCCACGAAGGCCAAGAGCGAGTTTCTGGCCAACATGAGCCACGAGATCCGCACCCCGATGAACGCCATCATCGGCATGTCCCACCTGGCACTCAAAACGGAGATGACACCCAAGCAGCGGGACTACCTCAAAAAAATTGACATCTCCGCCAACTCCCTGCTTGGCATCATCAACGACATCCTCGATTTTTCCAAGATCGAAGCCGGGAAACTGGACATGGAAACCATCGCCTTCGATCTCAACGAAACCCTCGAGAACGTGGGCAACATGATCACCGTCAAAGCCCAGGAGAAAGAGGGCCTCGAAGTGCTGTTCCACATCGACCCCAAAGTCCCCCGTTATCTGATGGGGGACCCCCTGCGGCTGGGGCAGGTGCTCATCAACCTTGGGAACAATGCCGTCAAATTTACGGAAAAGGGAGAGATCGTGCTCACCGCCCGGTTACTCCAGCTTGGCGAGTCGGATGTCTCCATTCGATTTTCGGTGCGCGATTCCGGCATCGGAATGACAGAGGAGCAGGCCTCCCGCCTGTTCAAGGCCTTTTCCCAGGCAGACACTTCCACCACCCGAAAATACGGCGGCACCGGCCTGGGGCTCAACATCAGCAAACGCCTGGTGGACATGATGGGAGGAGAGATCTGGGTGGAGAGCGAGCCTGGGGCGGGCAGCGAGTTTATCTTTACGGCGACCCTGGGCATCGGGGAAACCGTTGAAAAAACACCCCTGGCACTTTCCGACGACTTGAAGCATCTGACGGTGCTCGTGGTGGATGACAACAGCACCTCACGCCAGATCTTAGAGGAGATGCTGGCGGCCCTCGGTTTAACTGTTTATCAGGCGTCATCCGGGCATCAAGCGATGAGAATGATCGAACTGGAAGGCGGGGTTTCTCCCATTCAGCTGGTTTTGACCGACTGGCAGATGCCGGGAATGGACGGCATCGAAACCTGCCGTCGCATCAAGGAAAAGTTCGAGGGAAGAGAGGGCCCCAAAATCGTCATGGTGACGGCATTCGATCAGGACGATGCCCATGCGGAGATCGAAACCGCCGGATTCGACGGCCTGTTGCTAAAACCGGTGACCCATTCGAGTCTTCTGGACGTCATTCACAACGCCTTCGGAAAAACGGAGGTCATGAAAGCTGTTGTAGGAACCGCAAAAGACACGGAAGCCCTCATGGCGCAGGATATCAGCGGTGCCCGGATTCTTCTGGTGGAGGACAACGAGATCAACCAGCAGGTGGCAAAAGAGATCCTTGAGGGCGCGGGATTAGTCGTCACCATCGCGGAGGACGGACAGGTGGGTGTGGACAGGGTGAAGCGGGATACCTTCGATGCGATCCTCATGGATGTCCAGATGCCGGTGATGAACGGCTACGAGGCCACGCGAGAGATCCGGAATTTGAAACTCGAAGAATTGGACCCGGAAGGACACGCATCCAGCATCCAGCATCCAGCATCCAGCATTCCCATCATCGCCATGACCGCCAGCGCCATGACCCAGGATCGTGAGAAGGCGGTGGCCTCCGGAATGAATGACCATGTGAGCAAACCCATCGACCTCGACGAACTGTTTTCCACCTTGAAAAAATGGATTCAGTCCAATAAACCCCACCCCCCGCCAGTAGAGGAGAAACCCCTGCCGATATCGAATCTACCGACTTCCCCCACTGATGCGGACGCACTTCCGGACCTACCCGGGATCGATACCGCGTCGGGGATAAAGCGCGTTGGCGGAAATCTCAAGCTGTATAAAAAGCTGTTGATAAAGCTATACGAAGATTACCCGAATACGGATCAGGAGCTCCGGGATGCGCTGGAGAATGAAGATTACGTACTGGCACAGCGACTGGCCCACACGGTGAAGGGGGTGGCCGGTAATCTGGGCGTGGATGAATTGCAGGCGAAAGGACAGGCACTTGAAACCGCCATTAAAAACGGGGAGGTCGAAGCCGCCGGTGAATTGCTGGGACCCTTTTCCCAGTCACTGGCGACAGTGATGGAAGTCCTGAAGGTACTTTCCGAACCTCCTGAAAATCAGGATCCGAAATCGGTGGCGGAGCAGATGAGTTCCCAGGCGGACCCGGAAAAGTTGCTGGCCCTGTGCGTAGAATTATTGCCGCTGGTAAAAAAAAGGAAAGCCAAACCCTGCAAGGAGATAGCCGGGAAGATTTCAGAAATCGCATCTCCTGAAGCTTACGTCTCCGAAGTGACCGAGCTGGTCAAACAGGTCGGCCGGTATAAGTTCAAGAACGCGGTTCCCATCATAGAAGCCCTGATTGGAAAAATGAAAAGCGGCGTTTAGAGTTCACTGAAACTTGATTTACCCCGAAAAGGAGGGAATAGATTGTTTTTCGCCACCGTGGGACACAGTGAAGATGTGGACACCGAATCCGCCCTGGAAGAGGTGATCGCACAGTGCAAAAGGGATCTGAACGGACGGCAGGTCAACGCTGGACTTCTTTTTGCAGGGATCGATTCGGAACACCAGGAACTGCTGAACGGCATCAATGCGGCATGGCCGGGTATCGAGCTGGTTGGCTGCACCACGGCGGGTGAGTTCTCCTCCCGTCTCGGCCTGCAGGAGGATTCTGTTTGCCTGATCCTTTTCGGATCGGACACCGTGGAGATTACGGCAGGAGTGGGGCATGAAATGAGCAAAGACATTCCGGCCGCCTGCCGAAGGGCAGTTTCGGAAGCACGGAGAAAAACCCGGCAGAATCCCGCCTTATGCATCGCCTTACCGGAGAGCATGACCGCCAGCGGGCCCCAAGTATTGACGGCGCTGAAGGCGGAGCTGATAGGCAATGTGCCTGTCATCGGTGCCACAGCAGGAGATCAGTGGCAGTTTGAAGGAACCTACCAGTATTGCGGTAAGAAGGTCTTTTCCGACGCACTGCCCATACTGCTCTTTTCCGGCCCCCTGACTTATTCCTTTGGGGTGGCCAGCGGCTGGATGCCCATCGGCGAGCCGGGCCGGGTCACCCGGTCGGAAGGTGCAGTCGTTTTTGAGATAGACGACTTACCGGCCATGGCGTTTTACCGGAAATACCTTGGGGAAGCGGCCAAACCCAGCGGGGAGTGTCCCCTGGCAATCCTGAACGATGGGAACGAGATCCAGTATCTGAGGGCGCCGGCCGGTGTGTCCATTGAAGCTGCCGAGGAGATCACCTTTTTCGGTGACGTGCCCCAGGGAGAACGGGTCCAAATCACCGTGACCGACCGCGACGCCATCCTCGCAGGATGCCGGTATTCGATACAAGAAGCGAAGAATGGCTACCCCGAGGATAAAACACTTGAAGCGGCGGTTTTCTTTTCCTGCGGCGCAAGGAAACTTCTGTTGGGCACCCGAACAGCGGAGGAGGCCGTGATCATTGGGGAAGAGATCGGAAAGGGGGTTCCCATGTGTGGTTTCTACGGATATGGAGAATTGGGTCCAGTTGGTTCGAACAGCAGGGACTCGATGTTTCACAATGAAACGTTCATCTCCCTGCTGATGGGAACGTGAAACCGATGGATGCAGATCATTCATTTACCCGACGATCATAAGAACTGACATGATACGAAGTAGAGGGATACCAGCGTTCGAGCCGAGAAGCTTTGAGGGTCACCGCATCACATCGTTCCTTCCCTTGAGGATTTGGAAGGCAGACTAGAGGAACCGTGAAATGACAAAGGATGTTGAAAAAAAGATCGCAAAACTGGAACGCGAAAACCGTATTCTAAAAAAGAAGCTGGATCGTTCTGAAAATAGCCGCGCCACCCTGGAGGAGTCCAAAGACCGCTTCGACAAGCTCTACCAGACGGTCATCAAGGAGGTTGAGGCGCAGAAGAACCTGTTGGAGGACCGGGAAAAGGAGCTTCGTATTCTGCTGGATTCAGCCCCTGATGCCACCCTCATCGTTGGAGAGAACGGACAAATTCAGATGGTGAACCGGCAGGCGGAGGATCTTTTCGGATATGGTCGGGAGGAGTTGATCGGAGAGTCGGTTCAGATGCTGATGCCGGAACCGTACCGCATGGACCATGAATCCCATTGTAAAATGTTTTTCGAAGTCGGACGAAGCCGCCTGATGGGCGGTGGTCAGGCACTGTCTGCACTGAACCGGAATGGCGAAGAATTTTTCATCGAGGTCAGTCTAAACCCCATCACTTCAGAAAGGGGACGGTTCGTTTATTGTGCGGTTCGCGATATCCGGGAACGGATGCACATGGAGGAAAACCTGAGACGAAACGAGGCCAACTTCCGGGCGGTATTCGCCAATGCCGCCGTTGGCATCATCTCTATGGACCTTTCCGGCAGGTTCACCCGAACCAACGACACGTTTCTGCAGTTTGTCGGGTATACGTGGGAGGATCTGCAGCGTATGCAGATCGATGAAATTCTTCACTCCGATGTGGCCGACAAAGCGCTGGTTTCAATGCAACGGCTGGGGGAGAAAACAGGAGAAGAGACGGAGATTCAAATCGAGGAGCGGTTCGTCCGGAAAGATGGGGAAGAGCGCTGGGCAGACCTGAGATGTTCGGCCATTTTCAACGAGGAGGGGGAGAGTACCGGTCTGGTCGCAACGGTTTCCGATATCACCAATCGCATGCGCACCGAGGTAGAGCAGGCCCGGCGGATGCGGGGCGAAAAGGCCATGGCAGAAATCTCCCAGACCCTGTTGGGTTCGGGGACGGATGAACGAACCCTGACCCAGGCGCTCAAATACCTGGTCTCGGCCATACATGTGGACCGCATCGCTATTTTCGAAAATGTCGAACACCCTCAGGAGGGGTTGAGCGCCTGGTTCCGATTCGAATCCTGCGCACCGGGCATAGAATGCCTTATCGGCAATTTGAACGATTATTCAGTGCCCTACACTCCGGGGTTTGCGTACTGGCGCGATAGTTTAGAGAAGGGGCAGCCCGTGAGGACGACCTTCGGTGAAGCCTCGGCGGAGCAGCAGGAGTTTTTCCGGCAGTTTCAATCCCTTTCTTTCATGATGTTTCCCATCCAAGTTGCCGGGAAGTGGTACGGGTATGTCTGTGTGGGAGATGCCTTCCTCAGACGAGACTGGACCAGCTCCGAAGCGACCATGCTGGAAACGGCCGCGGAGATCATCGGCGCTTTTCTCTCCCGACAGATGGCGGAGAAGGAAACCAATCGGCTGCTGGAGGAAACCCGAAAGCGGAATGCCGAACTCAGAATCCTCAATCAAGTGGGGCAGGAGCTCACCGGGGAGCTGGATCTGAACAGGATGGTGTCGCTGGCTTGCGACACCATCGGTGAGGCGGTCAATGCCCACACACTTTATATTGCACTCTATGATCAAAAGACGAAGGAAATTCATTTTCCCTACTACCGGATCGGGGGACGATCCGTCACCCAACCCTCAATGCCTTTGGGTCAAGGGCTGACATCCCGGATTCTCACCACCCAGGAGCCGCTCCTCTGCGGTACGCTGAAGCAGCAGACCGAAAACGGTGCGGTCATCATCACCGGTGAATGCGAGTCCTACATGGGGGTTCCCATTCTGTCGGGTAAGGACGCTATCGGTGTTCTGAGCGTGCAGCATCCACAACCCCATCGATACAACCACGACGATGAACGTCTGGTGGTGACCATCGCCACCAACCTGGGCATTGCCATGGAAAATGCCAAGCTGTATATGGAGGCTCAGGCCGCCAGAAAAGCGGCCGAGGATGCCACTCGTACCAAGAGCGAATTCTTGGCCAATATGAGCCATGAAATCCGTACCCCCATGAATGCCATCATCGGGATGTCCCATCTGGCACTTAAAACCGATCTGACACCCAAGCAGCAGGACTATCTCAAAAAAATAGACATTTCCGCTAAATCATTGCTCGGGATCATCAACGACATCCTCGATTTTTCCAAGATTGAGGCCGGTAAGCTGGACATGGAGGACGTACCCTTCGACCTAAATGAAACCCTCGAAAACGTCGGCAACATGATCATGGTCAAAGCCCAGGAGAAGAAGGGATTGGAGGTCCTGTTCCATATCGATCCCAAAGTGCCACGATACCTCACAGGGGACCCCCTACGGCTCGGACAGGTGCTTATCAACCTCGGCAACAATGCCGTGAAATTTACCGAAGAAGGGGAGATTGTTCTGACCGCCCGGTTCGTGGAGTCCACTGCGGATAAGATATCGCTTCGTTTTTCCATCCGCGATTCCGGCATCGGGATGACCGAAGAACAAAAGGGGCGATTATTCCAGGCCTTTTCCCAGGCAGATACTTCCACCACCCGCAAATACGGCGGTACCGGGTTGGGGCTCAACATCAGCAAACGCCTGGTGGACATGATGGGTGGAGAGATATGGGTGGAAAGCGAACCCGGCAAGGGGAGCGAGTTCATTTTTACGGCGAGCTTCGGCATCGGGGAGATATTGGAAAAAGCCCCCCCCACGCTGTCTGAGGATCTTCGCCACCTCAAAGCACTGGTGGTAGACGACAACGAGTCATCCCGGCTGATTTTAGAAGAGATGCTGCAATCCTTTCATTTTGACGTGGATCTGGCGGCGTCCGGCGCCGAGGCCCTTGACCGGTTTCAGGGTTCTCCTGAAGAAACGGTTTACGCTCTGGTGCTCATGGATTGGAAAATGCCCGGTTTGGACGGGATCGAAACCGGCAGGCGTATCCTGAACGCTATGGAGCCGCATAAAGCCCCCAAAATGATCATGGTCACCGCCTTCGATCCGGACCAGATACTGCAGGAGATGAAAGCGGTGGGATTCGACGGCGTGCTGATCAAACCGGTGACCCGCTCAAACCTCCTCGACGCCATTCACCGGTCTTTCGGCAAAACCGAAACCCTGAAGATGGTACAAGGTAAAACCAAGCCAGGGGAGGCGGCAGCGGTGCAGGAAATTCGGGGGGCCCGCATCCTGCTGGTGGAAGACAACGACATCAACCAACAGGTGGCCATGGAGATATTGGAAGGCGGGGGGCTATCGGTCACCATCGCTGAGAACGGTCAGGTGGGCGTCGACAGGGTCAGAAAAGAAACCTACGACGCTGTCCTGATGGATGTGCAGATGCCCGTGATGGACGGGTACACGGCTACGCGGGAGATTCGAAAAGACGACCGGTTTGCTGATCTTCCCATCATCGCCATGACCGCAAGCGCCATGATTCAGGATCGCGAAAAGGCGGAAGCAGCGGGGATGAACGACCATGTGAGCAAACCCATCGATGTGGAAGAGCTTTTTTCCAAACTGGGGACCTGGATACAACCGGTTGAAAACCGAAGTGAAATGACTTCGAAAAAACCCAAAGCGGAGAACGGCCCGCCGTCCCGGCTTGCTGCCGACACCGAATCCCTGCCGGATCTGCCCGGCATCTCCACGGATGTCGGACTTAAAAGGGTCGGGGGAAACCTGACCCTGTATCGAAAACTTTTGATCAAATTCTACGAGGACTATCCGGATACCACCGTTCAAATCGAAAAAGCGCTCGAGGCGGGAGATATGGAGCTTGCGCAGCGGCTGGCGCATACGGTAAAGGGGGTTTCCGGCAATCTGGGTTTCGAAAACCTCCAGGAAGTGGGTCAGCGCCTCGAGTCGGCAATAAAGGAGAAAAAAAAGGAAGCGGCCCGGGAACTGCTGCACCCGTTTTCCGAAGAGATTGCATTGGTGATCTCATCCCTTCAGGTTCTATCGCCCGGACTTCAGGAAGCGCAGGGCGGGGGTGAAGCGGACACGGAAGATCTTCATACCCTCCTTCCCCTTTTGGAAGAGCTGCGGCCCTTTGTTCATAAGCGCAAGGCCAAGCCGGCCAAGGAGACCATGGCGAGGATAACGGCCCGATCATGGCCGGGAGAAGTAGCAGCGGATATTGCGGCGCTAGAAAAATGGATCGGGAAATACAAATTCAAGGATGCGCTTCCGGCTCTCGACGCATTGATCCGGAAACTGAAACCAGCCTCCTGAAAGAGACGTCAGAATATGAGATCACACCATTTTATGCTACTGTCGATGCTGCTGGCTGCCGCAATCGTGAGCTTTCCCGGACCCCTTGATGCCTCAGATATCGACTGGTTTAAAATAAAGAACCTGAAAGGTCGGCCTTTTCTGGAGTACGTCAAATCACTCAACCTGCAGGGTCAGTCCGCTCTCAACTTCTGGAAAAAAATCCCCCTGAGCAAGGCCAATCCCCAGATCTATAAAATTTTTCACAAGGAGGCGCTATCCATCTACATGAACCGATATCCCCGGCAAAGGGGCAGGGCAAAGCCATTCAGGGTGGGACAGGGCACAAAGATAACGGATCCGCGTAGCGGCCAGGAACTGAAATTGCCCCTTACCGCCTATCACCCCCTTCCGCAGGGCCCAGTCGGGGAACCGGGCAAAACGTATCACATCGGTTATTCCATTCATGGTCTCGACCATCCCTGGCTGGGAATCAACGCATTCACTGCCATATGGGAAGCCGGTCGGCATCCCAATGTCCAGCTCACCGTGCTGGATCCGGAATTCGTCAACCACCACCAGGTGGAGCATATCGACCAGTGGATCCAGGAGGGCTTCGACGGTATTCTCATTTGGCCCCTGCAGGAGGCGCCCACCGGCCCGCCTGTAGACAGGGCGGTTCAAAAAGGCATTCCCTGTGTGTCCGTGGACCGTTTGACGGGTTCTCCCAGGACCAGCGCCCGCATCGTCGGTAACTTTCCCGCCAACGGTGCCCAGCAGGGGCTTTATCTCATTCATCGCCTGATTGCGGAAAAGGGGGAGGTCACGGGCAATGTCCTGATGATCCGTAAACCCAGGGGGAGCACCGCCGATGCCATGAGAACCGGACATTTCCTCAAGGTGATCAGCTATTTTCCAGGTTTGAAGATTCTGGACAGCTACCACAACAACAGCAGCCGACAGCATTCCTATTTGCAGGTGCGTCATGCCTTGACGCAATTTCCCGTGGTGGATGCCGTTTTTTGCACCGGGGCCGAGCAGGGCATGGGAGCCGTTCGGGCCATCGATGAGGCGGGCCGTTGGTACAGCCGGGAGAACAACCATAAAATCATCGTACTGGTGGACGACGACCTCTTCGAGGCGCTGTCCGCCATTCGATTGGGAAAAATCGCCATGGTAGCACCCTACACGCCTCTTCTGGGGGCACTTGGGGTGCGGGTGCTGTTGAAGCTGATCACAGGAGAGTCCGTCTCCCGTGACATCCACACGCCGGATTTTCCCATGGTGACCCAAAACCGCCAGAACATATTCGGGATCGAAACGGTTCCTGTTGAGAAGTGGATACCGTACGCCTACGGAAGGAAGTAGCGATCATGCTGTCGAAACTCAAGATCAAGACCAAACTGATGCTGGTGCTGTTTGTCTCAGGCCTGGTTCCCTTCGTGGTGATCGGGCTTTTTTCTTTGGAAAAATCCCGTTCAGCGTTGTCCTATCAGGAGTTTGCTCTGCTCACCAGCATCCGGGATGCAAAGAAGGCACAGATGGAGCGCTATTACCAGCGGGTCGTTTCCGATATTACCGTTTTGGCCGCGGGGTCCCATATGGTATCGGCACTGACCGGCTTCGATTCGGCCGTTAATTACGGCATCATCGATCGGTCCGAATACGAATATTTCGAAAGCCTGGAATATGGAGAATCGTTTCATAAATTCATCGAGGAACACGGTTACCATGACCTGCTGCTCATCACCAAACAAGGGGATATCGTCTACTCCGCCAAGCAGGAAAAAGACCTGGCCAAGGAGATCGTCAAAGGCCCCCTCGGCAAGAGCCAATTAGGGAAATCTTTTTCCCGTGGCATGAAATCGGTGGTCGTCACCGATTTTGAGCCCTACCTGCCCTCCGGCAACCGTCCCATCGCTTTTGCCATTGCACCCATTACGCTTCTGGATGAAACGGAAGGGGTGGTGGTGCTCAAGCTGAACAACGATACCATCAATGAGATCATGCTGGAGCGTTCGGGGATGGGGAAAAGCAGCGAGGCCTATCTCGTGGGTCCAGACAAGCTGATGCGGTCCGATTCCTATCTCAGCCCCGAGACCCATACGGTGGCCGCCTCCTTTGCCGATCCCGAGAAAGGGCGCATCGATACCTTTGCGGTCCGGGAGGCGCTAGAAGGAAGATCCGGGCATCAAGTCGTTACCGATTACCGCAATATCCGGGTGCTTGCTGCATATGTCCCGTTTCAATTCCAAACGCTCAATTATGCACTGGTTGCAGAGATCGATGAAGACGAGGCCTTTGAACCGATCAACAGCTTAAAGGAGATAATGGAGCTCATCGCCGCGGTGATTATCGTCGTTATTTTCGTCGCCTCCCTTTACCTTGCCGCCAAACTGACCCGGCCCATCACCGACCTGACGCGATCGTCTATGGAGATCGCCGAGGGGCGACTGGACCAGCATATCGAGGTCTCGAGCCAGGATGAGCTTGGAATTCTTGCAAAGAGTTTCAATAAGATGAAGGATGCGGTCCGGGAAAAAATCACCGCCCTGGACAACGAAATCGCCGATCGAAAATTGCTGGAGGACGACCTGAGAGCAATGTCCAAGGTTTTTATGGAAGCGGCGGATCCCATCATCATAGAAACACTGGACGGGGTCATTATGGAGATGAATGAAGCGGTGGTACAAACCTACGGCTGGTCGCGGGAAGAACTAATCGGCAAACCCATTCGGACCATCGTTCCGGAGGATCGGCATGACCAGGCCGATGATATCCTCAGACGGTGTATCGCCGGAGAGGAGGTGCGAAACGTCGAAGGGCTGCGTCAAACCAAAGGGGGTCGCATCGTTCATGTACTGGTCACCCTTTCCCTTTTGAAGGATGAATGGGGAAAGCCCACCAGTGTGGCCAGCCTGGCCAAGGATATCACCGTTCAAAAAAAGGCCGAAAAAGAACTCCAGGCTTATAAAGATCAACTAGAAGAGCAGGTGGCGGAGCGCACCCTTAAAGCCAACCGGGCGGAGGAGCAGAGCCGGCTGCTGCTGGAGTCGGCAGGGGAAGGGATCTTCGGTGTGGGACCGGAGGGAAGAATCATCTTCATCAACCCTGCCGCCTGGCAGATGCTCGGGTACGAAGCGGACGAGCTGATCGACGCGCCGATCCACGACCGAATTCACCACAGCCGTCCCGACGGTTCCCACTATCCACGGGAGGAGTGTCCCATGTTCCGGTCCTTTCGGGACAACGAGGTAAACAAGATCGAAAACGAGGTGCTCTGGCGGAAGGACGGCACCTCCTTCCCGGTGCAATACACCTCCACGCCCATCCGAAAGGATAAAGAAGTCGTCGGCACCGTAGTCACCTTTAGCGATATTACCGAAAGAAAACAGGCCGAAGTGGCCCTTCGGACTGGGGAAGAGCGCTTTAAAATGGCGCTCAAGGGGGGTAACCTCGGTTTCTGGGAGATCGATTTCGAAACTGGCAAAGGATTTTACGATCAGAGATGGGCCGAGATTCTGGGGTACTCCCTGGAGGAGATACAGCAGACTCGGCAGGTGTGGTTGAATACCATCCATCCGGACGACCGGGACCGGGTCATGAAGGCAGGGGCGGAGTACCGAAGCGGGAAGCTGACCGATTACGATATTGAATACCGGGCCGTTACCAAACAGGGGGATACCATATGGCTCCAGTCCAAGGGGACCGCCGTGAATCGGGACAGCGAGGCGAACGCCTTGAAGATGGTGGGCACGGTCTTGGACATCACCGAAAGGAAATTTGCCGAGATCGTCCAGGCACGGAGGCTCAGGGCCGAAAAAGCCATGGCCGCCGTTTCTCAGGCCCTGCTGGGAGCCGACACCACCGGCGAGACCCTGCAGGACTCCTTGAAACAACTTGTCTCTGCCGTACGGGTGGACCGTGTCCATGTGTTTCAGAATTTCGAGGATCCTGAAAAAGGGCTCTCTGCCCGTCAACTACTCGAAGCATGTGCCCCCGGGGTTCCTCCCACCATCGATGAGAAGAAGCTGCAGAGGCTGGCCTACCGGGACGGCCTTGACTGGGCGAAGGCAGAGTTTGAAAACGGCCGCCCCATCATGGGAACCGCGGAATCATTGCCCGTCGATGTTCGAAAGACCCTGAAAATGTTCGGTGTACTGTCCATCATGGTATTCCCCATCCAGGTCGGCGGTAAATGGTTCGGATTCGTGAGCATCGACGACATCTATCTGCGGCGGGACTGGACCACATCGGACGTTACGCTGATGGGCACCACCGCCGAAATCATCGGCGCGTTCCTTTCCCGCCAGCAGGTGGAAGAGGATCTTAAAATCGCCAAGGAAAAGGCGGAGGAGGCCACCCGGGCCAAAAGCGATTTTCTGGCCAACATGAGCCACGAGATCCGCACCCCCATGAACGCCATCCTCGGGATGTCGCACCTGGCCCTCAATACGGAGCTGACCCCCAAGCAGGAGGATTATCTCAACAAGATTCAAACCGCCACCAACTCCCTGCTGCGGATCATCAACGACATCCTCGATTTCTCGAAAATCGAGGCGGGCAAGCTGGACATGGAATCGGTCCCCTTCCACCTGGAGGATGTGCTGGAGAATCTTTCGACCCTGATTCCGGTGAGTGCCCAGGAAAAGGGGTTGGAGATCCTTTTCAAGACATCCCCGAACGCCCCCACCGCCCTGGTGGGGGATCCGCTGCGGCTGGGGCAGATCCTCCTCAACCTCACCAACAACGCGGTCAAATTCACCGACACGGGTGAGATCGTCATCTCCGTTTCACCGATTGAATCGGATGAAAACCGGGCTGAACTGAAATTTTCCGTATCCGATTCCGGCATCGGCATGACAAAAGAGCAGACCGCCAGACTTTTTCAGGCCTTTTCCCAGGCCGACACCTCCACCACCCGAAAATACGGCGGAACCGGCCTGGGGCTCACCATTTCCAAGCGGCTGGCGGAGATGATGAACGGCACCATATGGGTGGAGAGCGAACCGGGCAAAGGCAGCACCTTCTCCTTTACCGCCGTATTCGGACGGCACGACAAAGAGAAAAAGGCGCGTCGGGAGCGGGTCGGGAATCTCAGGGGAATGCGGGTGTTGGTGGTGGACGACAGTCCCACCGCCCGGGAAATTCTGAAAGAGACCCTGGAAGCGATGACCTTCAAGGTCACCGTGGCGCCATCGGGTCAGCAGGCGTTGACAGAATTGGACCGGGCCGCGGACGAACACAACCCCTACGACCTGGTGCTCATGGACTGGAAGATGCCGGAGATGGACGGCATCGAAACATCCCGGCGCATCAAACAGGAAGCCCATCTGGAACAGACCCCCATGATCATCATGGTCACCGCCTACGGCCGGGAGGAGGTGATGCGCCAGGCAGAGAAGGTGGGCCTGGAAGGATTTCTCATCAAGCCGGTGAACGCGTCGGTGCTGTTCAACACCATTATGGATGTGTTCGGAAAAGAGATGGAAAAGCGGTCGGGGACCGACATCACGGATGCCGGAATAACCGGTTTGGATCGGATCGCCGGAGCACAGATCCTACTGGTGGAGGACAACGAGATCAACCAGCAGGTGGCCCAGGAGATCCTACAATCCGTCGGTCTGCAAGTGGACATTGCCGATGATGGGCGGCAGGGGGTATCTGCGGTGGGGAATAAGAATTACGATGCCGTGCTGATGGATATCCAGATGCCGGTGATGGGGGGCCTGGAGGCTGCTGGGGAGATTCGAAGGGATGGCCGCTTCAAGGATCTACCCATCATCGCTATGACCGCTCATGCCATGGCCGGGGACCGGGAAAAGAGCTTGTCCGCCGGGATGAACGACCACATCACCAAACCCATCGATCCCGAAGCATTGTTTAGGGCTCTCGTTCGGTGGATTCCGGAAAAAGCGATGCCTGCTGACGGACCGGCCAGATCCGCCACCGCTTCCCCGGAAGTGGCGGCCCTTCCGGAACTTCCCGGCATTTCCACCGAGGCGGGACTGGCACGGGTGGGGGGGAATTTGAAACTGTACCGGAAGCTGCTGATCAAGTTCCATGACGAGTACCCGGAGGCGGCCGACCAGATTCGTCAGGCCCTGGATGCAGAGGATCTCGAACTGGCCCAGCGCCTGGCGCATACCGTTAAGGGGGTAGCCGCCAACCTGGGGGCAGAAGACCTTCAAGCGATTGGCCAGCAGGTCGAATCTGCGGTTAAAGCCGGGGAAACCGACCGGGCCGGGGAGTTGCTGACGCCGTTTTCCGAAACCCTTGCATCGGTGATGGATTCACTGAAGGTGCTTTCCGATGATACACCGAAAAGCAAATCGGATACCGCCGATAACCAGGGAACCCCGGAACAGCTTTTGACGATGCTGGAAAAGTTGGAGCCCTTTGTTCAGAAGAAAAAACCCAAACCGAGTAAGGAGGTGATGGCCGAAATCACAGCCATTTCCTGGCCTGCTGGGTTCGCCCTTGAGATCGCCGATTTAAAAAAGTGGATCGGCAAGTACAAGTTCAAAGACGCACTCAAGATCCTGGAAGACCTGATGGCGGAGCTTAAAAAAGGGGTGTAGCGATGGATGAAAGCGCCAAACCGGTGATCCTGGTGGTGGACGATACCGAGGTCAACATCGATCTGATGGTGGACACCCTGGGGGACGATTATGAAGTCAGCGTGGCCATTGACGGTGAAAGCGCCCTGGAATCGGTGGAGGAAGACCCGCCGGACCTGATCCTCCTGGATATCATGATGCCCGGGATGGACGGATACGAGGTATGCCGACGACTCCAGTCGGAGACGGAGACCCGCGATATCCCGATCATTTTCGTGACGGCGAAAACGGAGTTGGATGACGAGATCAAGGGCTTTCGGCTAGGGGCGGTGGACTATATCACCAAGCCCGTCAGTCCCCCCCGCGTCCGGGAAAGGGTTCGCACCCATCTCGCTTTGCGGGAAGCCCGTCGCCAGCTGGAGGCCCAAAATGCCAGCCTGGTGGAAGCCGCTCGGTTGCGGGAGGACGTGGACGCGATCATGCGTCACGATTTGAAAGGACCCCTGAGCAGTATCATCGGCCTGCCGGAGACCATCGCGGAAAAGGGAAATCTTGATCCGGATCAGCGTGCGTCCCTTGGGGCCATCGAAGCCTCCGGGTATCGGTTGCTCAACATGGTCAACCTCTCTCTCGACCTGATGAAAATGGAGCGGGGCGAGTATCCGTTTAAGCCGTCTCCGGTTGAGATGGTCGTACTGGTCCGAAAAATCCACAGCGAGCTTGACATCTTTGCAACATCACGGGATATCGAGATCCGCCTGACCGTCAATGGGGAGCAGATCTCAGAAGGATCCACAGTCTATATGATGGGGGAGGAACTGCTGTGCTATTCGATGTTATCCAACCTGATTAGGAATGCGGTGGAGGCCGCTCCGGTGGGTTCGGTGGTGGCCGTGGATCTGAATGAGGATGAGAGGGGTTGTATCCGGGTCCACAACCAGGGGGCGGTCCCCCGGCACATTCGGGAACATTTTTTCGACAAGTTCGTGACTTCGGGCAAGGCATCGGGTACGGGACTGGGCACCTATTCCGCGAGATTGATCGCAGAAACCCAAAAGGGGCGGATCCGCATGTCCACATCTGATAGAAAGGGTACCACGATTTACGTGATGCTGCCTTTCGTCAACCCGGATGCGATTGAACTGGCGCCAGATGCATCCAAATCGGCGGCTCGGGCCGGGGCATTTTTGGACTGGATACGAGACCCAGGGCTGGACATTTTGCTTGTGGACGACGATCCGTTTAACCTGAGGGTTTTGGAAAAGTTTCTATCCGCTCCGCTGTTGAGGACGGACACCGCTGAGAACGGTAAAATTGCCTTTGAAAAAATCCAATCGGTCGCGTATGATGCCGTGTTCATGGATATGGAGATGCCCGTACTCAACGGGGTAGAAACCGTTAATCGGATTCGCAGAATGGAGTCGGCCCCGGGGTACCGGCGGAAACGGCTCGTTTCCATCGCCCTCTCGGCGCACGACGATCCGGAAATGCAAAAAAAATGTATGGATGCCGGGTTTGACGCCTATTTGAAAAAGCCCGCGGGAAAGAATGAGATCGCAGGCGTGATAGACCGGTTTTTCGCCGATGACAACGACCCCCATGCGAAAGAGGATCAACCCCCGACAGATGTGGGGAAAAGGGCGCGGCAACGGCCGGCGGAGACAGATTCTCTTCAGTATCATGTGACGGTGGATGCAGACCTTGAGGAGTTGATTCCCTCCTTTCTCCGAACCAAACGGGAAGAGCTGGAGCATCTGCGGAGCCGTCTGGATGCGTGGGAATTTGAACCGGTCCGGCAGATCAGCCACAAACTAAAAGGAGCTTTCAACATGTACGGTTTCCGGTTTCTCAGCGACGCTTGCGCAGCCATTGAATCGGCGTCCTCTCTCAGGGATACCGATGCCATCCGGGACCGGCTGGCCACCATCGATGATTTTTTGGCAAGTATGACCATCAGCTTTACAGAGGAGATTTGAGGGGAAGGCGCGATCCTGCTTGTTGCCGTCTTTGTATCGGTATAGAATTTTGAAAATCAATATTGCGGTGAAAGGAACGCCGATCATTTTGCCGGAGCGCCCTGTCCTGTGAAAGGAGGGATTGAGTCGAATTATGGAAGAGAAAAAAAAATTGATGTTGGTGGATGACGATGCCGATGTGCTGGCGCTTTTAAAAATGAAGCTCGAGAAGACGGGTCGTTTTACGGTGGTCACTACGACCCATGGATCCAAGGCGGTTTCCATGGCCACACGTGAGGCACCGGATCTCATTATTCTCGACATTGACATGCCGGAAATGTCCGGCGGGGATGTCGCCGACGCGCTGGCTGGCACGGAGGATACCGCGGGGATTCCTGTTTTTTTCCTCTCCTCGCTGATTCCCAAAGATGAGGCGGGAAAAGGCGCCCAGAACATCGGGGGGCGGCGGATGATATCCAAATACGCCACCATGAATCAACTTATTGCGGAGATCGATGCCAGCTTTTCGTAGCAAAAGCGTCGATATCCTATCGGTCATTTGGAATCGGTAATAGAACGAACCTAACAAAGTGTAAAGGAGGGGGTGGACCAATGGCGGATCTTTCAAGTTCCACAGTGCTCGTGGTGGACGATACGGAAACCAACATCGATATTTTGCTTGAAACCCTGGGCGACGAGTTCGATGTGAGCGTGGCCATGGACGGGGAAGGGGCTCTGGAGAGTGTCGAGGATGAACTGCCCGATCTGATTTTACTGGATATCATGATGCCCGGCATGGACGGCTACGAGGTCTGCGAAAGGCTCAAATCCGACGAAAAGACCAAAAACATTCCCATCATTTTCGTTACGGCCATGGGCGAGGAGGAAGATGAAGCCAAGGGTCTCGGCCTGGGCGCGGTGGACTACATCGCCAAACCGTTTCGGCCGGGGTTGGTCAAGGCCCGGGTCTACAACCACCTGGAACTGAAGCATCACCGGGACAATCTTGAGGACCTCGTACGGGAACGGACCCGTGAACTGGAGATTACCCAGGAGGTCACCATCGAGAGTCTGGCGACCCTGGCTGAGTATCGGGATCCGGAAACCGGTGGGCATATCAAACGAACCCAGAATTATGTCCGGGCATTGGCGGAACACATGAGCCAGAATCCCATGTACGCGGAAATGCTAAATCGGAATACCATCGAGATGTTGTACAAATCCGCCCCACTGCACGATATCGGAAAGGTGGGGGTTCAGGACAGCATCCTACTCAAGCCCGGAAAGCTGACCGACGAGGAGTTTGAGGAGATGAAACGGCACACGGTGTACGGCCGTGAAGCCATCCGGGCGGCCAGCGGGAAACTGGGTAGCGAATCTTTTCTCGCATTCGCCGAGGAGATTGCCTATACCCACCAGGAGAAATGGGATGGTTCGGGGTATCCCCAGGGCCTGGCCGGAGAGGAAATTCCTTTTTCCGGCCGGCTCATGGCGCTTGCGGATGTATACGATGCCTTGATCAGCAAGCGGGTGTACAAGCCGCCTTTTCCCCATGCCAAGGCGGTTGCCATCATTACTGAAGGAAAAGGCCAGCATTTTGATCCCGACATGGTGGACGCGTTTTTGGAGCTGGAGGACCATTTCCGGGAGATTGCCCTTGAATTTGCCGATTTCGATGAGGAGCGGGAAGCTCTCGCCAAAACCTGATATCCGTTCACCGGGGAACCCGAAAAGGATTCATGCAAAAAAAACAGCAAAAACGCAAACGGCTGGGTGAACTCCTCATCGACGCCGGACTCATCGATGAGAAGATCCTGGAAGATGCCCTGGCCGCCCAGAAAGTGCAGGACAAGAAACTGGGTGAGGTTTTGGTGGAGATGGAGGTGGTGGATGATATCGCCATCGCAAGGGCGATATCGTCCCAATTGAACATCCCGTTCGTGAGGCTGGGCAAAGTCAAAATCCCCGATGAAATTCTATCCAGGGTTTCCCAGGAGCTGGCCGTCAAATATGAAATCATCCCCCTCAAGGAGGTCAAGGGACGACTCATCGTGGCCATGGCCAACCCCCTGCTGCACAACGCCATCGACGATCTCCGGTTCGTGACCCGGCAGTCCATCGCCACCGCCGTGTCCCCCATGGCCGACGTCACCGAAGCGCTGGAACGGTTCTATCCGAAACAGGATATCAAATCCGCCCTCGAAACAGCCGAGGGGGATATTGACGGCATGGATTACGTCCCCCAGCTCCAGGAGGAGGAAAAATCGGATATGGACCTGGCCAGCCTGGCGGTGAAGGCGCCGGTGATCCGATTCACCAACGCCATCCTGGCGGATGCCATCAAGATCAAGGCCAGTGATGTCCATATCGAACCCCAGAAAAGCGAAACCGGCAAGGCCAATCTCACGGTTCGTTGCCGGGTGGATGGCATCATGCGGGAAACCATGCAGACAGACCGCCATGTCCATCCACCGCTCATCTCCCGGTTGAAAGTGATCTCGGGACTGGATATCTCCGTCCGGCGAAAGCCCCAGGATGGAAAGGCGCAGGTCCGGTTCGAGGACAAGGTCTTCGATCTTAGGGTCTCCACCATTCCAACAACATACGGCGAAAAAGCCACCATCCGGATCCTCAACCCGGACACCGCCAAAATGCTACCCGAAGATCTGGGGTTTTCCGAAATCGATCTGCAAGCCGCACTGGATTCGATCTCTATACCCCAGGGAATGATCCTGGTCACCGGCCCCACGGGAAGCGGTAAATCCTCCACCCTGTATGCCTTTTTAAACCGGCTCAACACTCCCACGGTCAATATCATCACCGTCGAGGATCCGGTGGAGTTCGACGTGTCCGGCATCAACCAGGTCCAGATCAACGCCAAGGCCGGCATTACCTTTGCCGCCGGGCTTCGCTCCATTTTGAGGCAGGACCCCGATATCGTCATGTTGGGGGAGATCCGGGACGGAGAAACCGCGGAGATTGCGTTCCAGGCAGCCCAAACCGGGCACCTGGTACTTTCCACCCTGCATACCAACGACGCCCCATCCGCAGTGACCCGGCTCATCGACCTGGGGGTGGACGAATTCCAGATCTCCTCGGCGCTCATCGCCGCCATCGGACAGCGGCTGGTCCGGCGGATTCACACCCACTGCAAAACGGAAGACACGTTGAGCGACCGCGTCCGTCAGCGCCTGCAACCCTATTTTGAAGGGGGAGCTGTTCCCCCGTTCCATAGGGGAGAAGGGTGCAAAGGGTGCTTTGGAACCGGATACTCAGGGCGGTTGGGGTTGTATGAGATTTTTCGGATGTCGCCGGGGCTGCGGGATCTCATCGGCCCCGGACAGCCCGCCACTGCCCTTAAAAGTGCAGCCCAGCGGGAAGGATTCCGAACCTTGTCCCAGGATGGGATCATAAAGGCCGCGCAAGGGCTGACCTCCCTGGAGGAGGTGTTCCGGGTGGCCCCTCCGGATATTCAGGCCCCGGAATCCGGACCCCGTCCGGTTCCCATCGATCGTGAGTCGATGGATGTCGATCGTGATATCCGGACAGAGTCAGAGAGCCCTCGGTTTACAAAAAAACTACCTCCGGGTCTTGTTCAGGCTATGGCAAAGATCTCCCCACCCGCCGAACCGCTGGCCTTTGCCGAAGATGATGGGGAAGATGCGGCGCCGGATGCCCCCATGGTCCTGGTAGTGGATGACAACGAGATCATCCGACTCACCATTTGCGATGCATTGGAGAGCCAGGACTACAGCGTATTGACAGCGGAAGACGGCCAGGAGGCCATTGAGACCGTTTCAGAAGAGAAACCGGACCTTATTGTCACGGACTATATGATGCCGAGAATGGACGGTATCGAATTTATCAGGAAAATGAAAGCAGAACCGGCACTTCAGAAGATCCCCATCATCATGCTTACCGCCAAGGACGATGCCGAATCCGCCGTTAAGGTCCTCAAGGCCGGAGCGGATGAATACCTTACCAAACCGGTGAATCGGAAGCTTTTTCTTGAGAGCGTTGAAAAGCTTATGAAGGGATGACGCCCCCCTGTTTCCATTGGGAACCGTGTCTGCTGGGCCGGTCTGAGATTGATGGCACGGCAATGGAATTTGATGATCAGAATTTAGAAATTCCAAACACCCAACCCCAAAAAGACCCCGGTTCCAATTCTAAAGGATCAGGGCGCTCCCACCAGATTTTTGATCGATTGGAGAATGACTTCCGGCTCATAGGGCTTGGGTACGGTCTGGATGCTGATGGACTCTGCCACCATGAGGGCGACTTCCGGACCCAGTTCGCCGCCGGCGGACATGGCGATAAACTTGGCATCCGGATCGGATTGCTGGATTTCGAGAATCACGTCCATTCCTGATTTTCCCGGCATGATCATATCGGTGAGCGTCAGGGCCGGGTGATGTTCACCGTATCTTTCAATCCCCTCCTCCCCGTCGGATGCCAGCACGACCTCATAACCGGCCCGGGAAAGCATATCTTCCAGAATCATCCGGTCGATCTCGGAATCATCGATCACCAGGATTTTTTTGGGTCCCTGATCTTCCGCTTCAGCCACTATCGGTTTCGGTTCAGCGACCGGTATCTCCGGTTCTTTTTTGCCGAACCCCAGTTTTCGTTTCAACCATCCACCTGATGACTTATTCTCGCTCATCAGACCTCCCCTTTGTTGGTATCGATGCTTTGAATCCCCTTGGCCGAAAGGCCCGGGGTTGACCTTCATGAATGGATCGTTTAATAACCGCTTGGGAAATCAAACCAATTCCTAAACCGAATTCAGGTGGATTACAAGGCTAAATATGACGTTCCGCCATTCCGGCAAGATCGCAGGGGATGCTTATGTCTCGTAACCGTTATCGAAACCCATCGGTTGGCCGAATTCCTATCAGGATAACCCAATGAAGCTAAAGACCCGGCTTATCCTTGTGATTCTCTGTGCGGCCATGCTGCCCCTTGTCGCGGCCATGGTTGTCGCGCACTGGTACAGTTCGGACAAGGTTCGCACGCTGACTCTGAACTCGGCCCAGGCCCATCTGCGCACGGGTGCGGAACGGCTTTCCAGCTATTTTGCCGGGAGGCTCTCTGAAATATCGATCTACGCCCAAATGCCGTTGGTTCAGGGGATGGACTGGCGGACCATCGGACCGTTTTTAAAGAAAGAGCACCGGCGTCACGGGGGAACCTACGAAAAACTGGTCATCGGCACACCCCAAGCGAGGTATTATTCCACTTCCGGCGGCAACCCCGCATACGGCGGTCTGACCAGTTTCAATGATACGGATCCCAACGCCCGCCTGAAATCGATGGCCAAGCGGCAGTACTGGCAATACCTGGTGGGGGAAAATACAGGCCTAAAACCCCGCGTCTATGTATCGGATCCCATCATCTCCTACACCACCGGCGTACGGCAGGTTCTGGTGGGGGTGACCATTTTTTCAGACAAAAACGATGCCCTTCTCGGATTGGTGGCAGGGACCATCCAATGGTCGGAGATCGAAAATCTTATCAACAGGGTGAATGATGATATCCTCCGCGATTTCGGACGATCTGCCCGACTCTGCATGGTTACCCGGTCCGGTATCTATGCCTACCACTGGGATCCCCAAAAAACCATAAGGCTCAAAAAAGACGCCCTTGGCAATCCAATTCTCAACGATATCGGAGAGAAGGTCACCCTTCGGCCGAAGATTACCGATGAATCGTCGGAGGAATTGGCAGAAGCCGGGAAGCGGATGATTCGTGGCAAAAACGGGTTTGCATTCTATACAGATCCTGAGACCGGCGAAGAAAAAGTGGTGGTTTACGCACCGGTGCCCTCTGCTGATTATGCCATGGCCATGGTGATCGACAAAAATGAAATGATGGCTCCGGTCAAAGGACTCCGATGGTCCTTTTTGGTTATTACGTTGGTATCCGTGATTTTTGTGGTGACGGTTTCCGTCCTTTTCGGACGCATGATCGTAAGGCCCCTTGAGTCACTGACCCATGCAACGGAAGGGCTCTCCGAAGGCCGCTGGCAGGTAAAAGTGGCCTCCAACGGGTCTGACGAGGTGGGAGATCTGGCACGCGCCTTCACCCGAATGGCCCGGGCGCTCGAGAAAAGAGAGCAGGAGCTGAAAGAGCGCGAGGAGGACCATCGGCAGTTGATACGAAACCTTCCCATTGGTCTGTATCGCAACAGACCCGAGGGCAAAGGGACTTTTTTGATCGCCAACAATACCCTTTCTGAAATGTTCGGATTCGATTCGGTGGCGGATTTTATCAAAACACCCGTGTCGGATCTTTATGACAATCCAGCCGATCGCAAAAAGGTCGGCCGGGATCTCATCGAAAACGGCAGTATCACCTGCCGGGAAATCAGGATGAGAAGAAAGGACGGCAGCGCTTTGTGGGCCGGCCTTACCGCCAAAAGGGTCACGGCTTCCGACGGAAGTTTGAAATACTTCGAGGGAATGGTAGAAGATCTTAGCGACCGCAAACAGGCGGAGGCCGCGCTTCGTGAAAGCGAAGATCGGTATCGGCGTCTCTATGAAGATTCCAAGGAAGCAGAACAGGTGTACCGCAGCCTCATCAACTCATCGGCCGATGCCATTGTACTTTGCAATCTTGAGGGTAAATCGGTCTATCTGAGCCCAGCATTCACCGAAATGTTCGGTTGGAGCCTTATGGAGATGGAAAAAGGATCGATTCCGTTTATTCCTGAAGGGGAGCGCTCCGCCAACCGTAACCTTTATGACGACGTGATCCAAAACGGAACCCCCATCCACGGGTTTGAGACCAAACGGACCACCAAATCCGGCCGGATTCTCCATGTCAGTATCAGTGCATCTCGATATAACGATCACAAGGACGATCCCATCGGCCTGCTGGTGGTGCTTCGGGATATTTCGGACCGGATCAAACTGGAGCGCCAGCTCCAGCAGGCCGTTAAAATGGAAGCCATCGGGACCCTTGCAGGGGGAATCGCCCACGATTTCAATAATCTGATGATGGGAATGCTTGGAAACGTTTCCCTCCTATTGATGGACATCGATCCCAACCATCCCAAACACGACAAGCTTAAAAATATAGAAAAACTCATTCAGAGCGGCTCGCGGTTGACCAGCCAGCTGCTCGGCTACGCGCGCAAGGGGCAATACGAAATCATCCCCATGAACCTGAACCTTGTGGTGAAGGAGACCGCCGAGACGCTTGAACGAACCCGCAAGGAAATCATCCTTCATTACGATCTGGCGCAGGATCTGTTCGCCCTGGAAGGGGATCAGACCCAAATCGAACAACTCTTGATGAACCTTTTCGTCAACGCTTCCGACGCCATGCCCGGTGGTGGTGACCTCTATCTGAAAACAGCGAACACGACCCACGATGCCTTCGGTAACGACTTGTACGATCCCAAGCCGGGTTGCTATCTACTCATCGAGATCAGGGACACCGGTATCGGAATGGAAAAGAAGGTCCAAAGGCGGATTTTCGATCCTTTTTTCACGACCAAAGAGATGGGACGCGGCACGGGATTGGGCCTAGCGTCGGCGTACGGTATTGTAAAAGGCCACGGCGGTTACATCGAGGTAGTCTCGGAAAAGGGGGTCGGATCCACCTTCCGGGTCTACCTGCCGGTATCCGAAAAGGGAAAAATCGTCATACCGGAAACCCCCGACCGCATCGTGATGGGCCAGGAAACCGTTTTGATAGTCGACGATGAGGAGATCGTGCTGGATATCGGTGTGCAGATGCTTGAAAAGCTGGGATACGATGTACTATCTGCTGCCGGCGGGGATCAGGCGGTTGAGATGTTCCGGCAGCATCATCAACAGATCCACATGGTGATTTTGGATATGATCATGCCGGATGTCGGTGGGGGAGAGGTCTTCGATCGTATCCGGCAGATTGACCCCAACACAAGGGTTCTACTCTCCAGCGGATACAGTATCGACGGACAGGCCAAACAGATCTTGGAGCGGGGCTGCAACGGCTTTATCCAAAAGCCCTTCGATCTGTTCAACCTGTCCAAAAAAATCAGGGAGATCCTGGACGATGCCTGACCATGCCAATTTATTAAAAGGACAGAAGCGGCTGTTCCCATCGACACTTTTAACACGGGTCGGCAGCCTGTTGGCGACAGTTTGTCTTTTATGCAGCTGTGCGTCCTTTAACCGATATCAAACCGCGGGAACACTTTCTCTGAAAGGGCTTTCCGAGCCGGTCAGAGTGGTGCGGGATGAAAAGGGGATGGCCTATATCTATGCGGGAAACCTTGCGGATGGGTGGACCGTGCAAGGATTCGTGACGGCCCAGGACCGATTGTTTCAGATGGAGCTCATCCGTCTCTTTGCCCAGGGAAGAATCGGTGAGCTTGCCGGAGTAAAGGCGGAGCCGCTGGACACCCGGATGCGGACCATCGGTTTCTATCGGCATGCCCGACGGCAGGCACGGATTTTAAACCCAAAAACCCGACTTCGGTTTGATAATTATCTTAATGGTGTCAACGCATTTATCGAAACAAGGCCGGAATGCTGGCCCCTTGAATTCAAGCTGGCCGGAATCGTCCCCACCCCTTGGACCGTAGCGGACTCCCTTGCCATTCTCTATTACATGGGTTGGGGGTCTGCGGCCAACCTCAAAACGGAGATCATTGCGCAGTTGTTGGTGGATGCGTTGGGACAAAAGGACGCCCGGCAGATCATGCCGCTGAGTGTCAACCCGGACGATCCGCAGCAGGGAGATCCCGCAACCCTGCATGTTCCGGCCGGGGATCCCGGGCTGAATATGGTGGATTCGGACCCTCTTTTGGCATATCTCTCAGATCCGGGCCTTTCCATCGGCAGCAACAACTGGGCAGCGAGCCCCCGGCTCAATTTTGGTGGAAAACCTGTTGTGGCAAACGACCCCCACCTGGATGCCCGTATATTACCCGGGCCCTGGTACCCTTACGGCCTGATCACCCCCGGCACCCGGGCCGTGGGTGCCACCATTCCGGGCCTGCCGGGAATGGTGATTTTCAGAAATACCCATGTCGCCATGGGAATTACCAATGCCTACGGCGATGCCCAGGATCTTTTTGTGGAAACTCTGGACCCAGACGATCCGAACCGATACCGGGAAGGCGATCGTTCCCTGCCCTTTGGTATCATCGAGGAAACACTTTCCTTCCGGGATAAAAAGGCACCGGGCGGATTCAGGAAAAAGCGGCTTTTGATCCGAACCACTCGCAGGGGGCCGGTGGTCTCCAATGTGCTGAAAGGCTGGAAGACAGACCGAGTGTTGACCTTGCGCTGGTCCCCATTTGAAACCATGACCCCGCAATTGGGGTTGGATCGTTTGATTTTGGCCCGATCCGCACAGGAGGTCCGAACCGTCCTTGGGGATGTCACCACGATCATGCTCAACTTTGTTTTTGCCGACACCGACGGTAACATCGGATGGCAGACCACCGGTAAACTGCCCATCCGTGCAAAAGGGAACGGCACCCTGCCGTTGCGGGTAACGGACGCATCGGACAACTGGATCGGATGGATCCCCTTTCTAGAGATGCCCCGGAGCGAGAATCCCGAAAAAGGATGGGTGGGAACGTGCAACCACCGGACCGTTGGAGCCGATTATCCCTATTATTATTCATCCCATATGGCGCCCTCCTACCGATACCGCCGACTGAAACAACTGATGGAGAGCCCGGGAAAAAAGAAAGTGACGGATCACTGGCGGTTCCAGCAGGACACCCTGAACCTCATGGCGAAAGCGGTGGCACCGGTTATGGCCGGGGCACTGCTGCCCCACAAGGAAACCCATGAAATGGGAGTGCTGCTCAATCGGTGGGACCATCGGGATGACCCGGGAAAGGCCGCGCCTGCCATCTTCCAGTCCGTCTATCGACATTTTGCCCTGATGACATTCAGGGATGAACTCGGAGAGCAAAAGGTTCGCCACCTGTTGGATAACCCCTATTTCTGGCAGGAACGGCTTCAGCAGATGGTAATGACAGGCACTTCTCCTTTTTTTGATGATCAGCAGTCTCATGATATTGTGGAAACAAGGGATATGCTGTTTTACAGAGCCGCCCTTGCCGCTTCCGATGAATTGGGGGCAAAATTGGGAGCCGATCCCGAAAAATGGCTGTGGGGGGAAATCCACCGCATCGAGTTTGTCAGTCCCATACGGCGTAAAGGTTTGGGGAAGGGCCTTTTAGGGGGCGGCATCCACCCGGTCGGTGGGTCCGGGGAAACCCTGCTTCGCAACACCTACCGGTACAGCGATCCCTACCATGTCACCGTTTCCGATTCCCTGAGAATGGTGGCGGATCTCTCCGATCCGGACAAGGTAGTGGCCGTGACTCCGGGAGGGGTGGCCGGGCGCCTGTTTCATCCCCATGCAAAGGATCAGATCGACGTTTTCCTGAATGGGGAGATGGCTTATTGGTGGTTCAGCGACCAGAAGATCGGCGCCCACCAAAAGACAGAATTGGTGCTGACTCCCCCTGTCCCGTGATCTGGCCATCATTTCATCCGGCGGGCACCCGCAGCAGCAATGATTCCATCAGACCGCGATCGGTTGGCATCTGCGAAATCATCAGCCGGTATCCGATATCCCGGAGATAAAAGAGGTTGCCAACATTATGAAATGGCGTTAAAGATCTGCCGGACCCAAATAAGACGGATGGTTCCGCATTGGTAAGCGTTTTGTTACCCAATATTGCAAAAGATATCACCATGCCCATGAGACCTTTTCGCCTCAAGGCGATCCTTTTTGATTTTGACGGCACCCTGACACAGCCCGGTGCGTTGGATTTCAACCGGATCAAGATCGCCCTTGGCTGTCCGACAGACCGCCCCATCCTGGAGTATATCGAAACGCTTCCCGACCCAGGTCAGGTAAAGGACGCCATGGCGGTTTTGGACCGATTTGAGGAAGCAGGTGCTACGGAGTCCAAGCCCAACCCGGGTGCCGAGACGCTGATTCGGGATTTAAAGGCGATGGGGTTAAAGCTGGGGATCATCAGCCGCAACAGCCACCGATCCATCGAATTGGCTTTTCAAAATTTTGATCGAACCGATATCTCAGACTTCGATCTGGTGATCTCGAGGGATGCCCCGATCTCTCCAAAACCCAGTCCCGAAGGTGTACTGCTGGCATCCCGTAAACTGGGCATCCCCACATCGGAAATGATGGTGGTGGGGGATTACATCTTCGATATCCAGGCGGGTCAAAGTGCCGGCGCCTTGACGGTCCTTTTAACCAATGGCACCGGACAACCGGATCCACTCGGTGATGTTTCCATCGACCGGCTGGCGGACCTGGAACCGCTGGTGCAAGAAGGGCTGCCGCTTAAGGCTGGAAAACTGCCCCATAAGCTTTTAAATCGGTTTCTGGAACGATTCGACATTGCCGATCCATCGGTGCTGGTCAAACCGGGCATTGGAGAGGATACGGCTGCCCTGGACCTTGGAAAGGCAGAGGTGCTGGTGCTTACCTCCGATCCCATCACCTTTGCCACTGATGCCATCGGGTTGTATGCCGTGGCGGTAAACGCCAACGACATGGCCACCTCCGGCGCCCTGCCCGCGTGGCTGCTGACCACCCTGCTGTTTCCCGTCGGTGCAACGCCTTCACAGATCGGCAGAACTATGCAGGAACTGCATGATGCCTGTGGCCTTTGGGGAATTACCCTTTGCGGAGGTCATACCGAGATTACAGATGCCGTCACCCGGCCGGTGGTCATCGGCACCATGGCCGGCACGGTGAAGCGTGCGGATCTTATCGACAAGCGCGCCATGAAGCCGGGGGATCGGCTGCTACTCACCAAAGGGGTTTCCGTGGAGGGAACCGCCATTGTGGCAAGGGAATTCGCCGGCCATTTGAGTGAAAAGGGGATGAGCGAAGAGGAGGTGGCCCGCTGCGGGGATTTTTTATCCCATATCAGTATTTTACCGGAAGCTGAAATTGCTATCGAATGTGGCGGCGTCAGCGCCATGCACGATATCACCGAGGGGGGGCTGGCAACAGCGGTGGAGGAGATGGGGGCGGCCGGGAGCTGCGGCATCACGGTCGAGATGGATGCCATTCCCGTCTTTCCCGAAACAAAGAAGGTGTGCCAGCTTATGGGTCTGGATCCATTGGGCCTTATCGGCTCGGGGAGCCTGCTGATCGCCTGTCGAAAAAAGCGGGTTGAGGACATGGCTCGAAAAATGGAGGCGGCCGGCATCGCCGTCACTTCCATCGGGGAAGTGGTCGAAGGGGACGGGGAGGTCACCGGGATAAGAAATGGACAGCCGGTCCAGTGGCCCCGTTTTGAGGTGGATGAGATTGCCCGGTTGTTCTAAGTTTGCTTTGGGATTATCGTCCGGGATGTAACTTCAGGAGGCTGGAATGGATCGACCTCTCAATAGCGTGTATTTTGCACACGGCATGGAAAGCGGGCCCTGGGGCACTAAAATCAAGCGGTTGGGCAGAATTGCCCGGGCCATGGGCTTTCATGTGGAAAGCATTGACTACCAGGGGATGATGGATCCGGACCGGCGGGTGGAAAAACTGCTGAGCCTGAAGCCGGCCGCCCTGGACCATCTGGTACTGGTGGGTTCCAGCATGGGCGGTTACGTGGCCGCAGCCGCATCGGAAGTGTTGAAACCCCAGGGGCTTTTTCTCATGGCCCCGGCGGTGCTGATCGAAGGATTCGGTAAAAAACCCCCGGTCCCGCACGGAGGGGTCTGCACGGCCGTGCACGGCTGGCACGACGAGATCGTGCCCGTGGAAAACGTCCTGACCTTCAGCCGCAGGCATGGCATCTCCCTTCACCTTTTGAATTGCGGCCATACCCTGAAAGAAGTCCTGCCATTGGTGGAAAATTTGTTTGAGGATTTTTTAAACCAGGTCATTTCAGCCAGCCGTACGGAGACCTTTGATGTTTGAGCAGGTTCAATCCGCGGCTGCAAGGCTGCGGGGCCATGCCCATGCCACACCGGTGGTCACCTCGCGGACCTTGAACCGGAGGGTCGGTGCCAAGGTCTTTCTCAAATGCGAAAACTTCCAGAGGGCAGGGGCCTTTAAATTCCGCGGGGCTTACAATGCCATTTCACGTCTGCCGGAAGCGGAAAAGCAGAAAGGTGTGGTGACCCATTCGTCGGGGAATCATGCCCAGGCCGTCGCATTGGTAGGCAGAGAATTGGGGGTGTCTACAACCATCGTGATGCCGGATAACGCCCCTGTGGCAAAATACAACGCCACCGTGGCTTACGGCGGCCGGGTCGTGAGCTACAATCCGGAGGAAGCCTCCCGGGAAGAGATCTCGGCGGCCCTTGCAAAAGCGCACGGTTACACGCCGATTCCGCCCTTTGACCACCCGGATGTGGTTGCAGGCCAGGGAACGGCGGCATTAGAATTGATGGAGGCGGTGGAAACGCTGGACCATCTGCTGGTGCCCTGCGGTGGGGGCGGTCTGCTCAGCGGCTCTGCCATCGCAGCCAAGGGGATGGATCCTGGATGCCGGGTGATCGGCATCGAACCCGATGTGGCCGACGACGCCACCCGCTCCTTTCGTACCGGAATGCTGCACACCGTGAGGAACCCGCCAACCATTGCAGACGGCACCCGGACCGCTTCTTTGGGTAAGATTACATTTCCGTTGGTCCTTCAATATGCCGACGACATGAAAACAGTCACCGAGTCGGCCATTGCCGAGGCGGTGGGATTCCTCTTCTACCGAATGAAGCTGGTGGTGGAGCCATCCGGCGCACTCGGGGTCGCCGCATTGCTGAGCGGGAAAGTACCCGATGCCCGCCGGGTCGGCGTGATCATCAGCGGGGGCAACATCGATGGAGAGATGATCACCCGGATTCTTTCAGCCGGAATCGCGGAATCCGGATGACGGCATCCAGCCGCGGCCGAAACCGAAACTTATGTACTCAAACCGAGGCCCGGTCCAATTGCTGCCGTTATACCCCTTTCTCCATTCGATCCGGCATGGTGGACCGACTCGTTTGAAACCGTCGCCATGATATACTGAATCGCTGCGAGGTGACTTGAAAGAGAAGAAAACATATATCCTATGGGCGGGTGAAACCGAGCTTCCCCCCCCCTTTCCGGAAACCATCTCTCGCATTTTCGGGAAGATAGAGGTGATTTCTTTCGATTCAGCGGTGGAAATGTTCAAGCAGGTTTCAACCGCCAGCCCCTTTATGACGATCGTCGATGCCCGGTGTCCCGGCTTTGGCAACCTGCTATCTGAAATCAAAAGCGCAAGCCCGGTGACATCGCTCCTTCTGCTGTCGAAACCGGAAGAGATGGCGCTTCTGATGGCGGACCGAATGGATCACGTGGATGAGTTCATCCCCATGCCCGTGAACCCGGTTGCAGCAGAGGTCGCGCTGCGGCGGGCCGCAGAGATGACCCGGCTGCGGCGTTTGGCCGAATCGGCCTACGGCAGCACGCACGAGGCCGACCTTAAAGATCGGGTGGCAGCGCGTATCCAGCAGGAGCGGTTCGTCACCGTCAAACAGATCGCCAAAAGCCTTTCATCCTTTATGGGACAGATCGCTTCTCATGCCCAGGGGGGGCTTCGTTATTTTGACGAAATGCCCTACATGATGGCCATCCACAGCCGGCATTGTCGGGTACTCACCATCAATCCTGCTTATCGGCAACATCTGGGGGACAAAGTCAACCGCCCCAGTTGGGAAATCTATGCAAAGAAAAGGGGTGCGGCAACATCCGCCTGCCCGGCCCGGAGAACCATTGATACGGGGAAGACTGCCACCACCCGTGCGGTGGTGCAATACCGGAACGGCAAAAAGGTGCCCGTGATCGTTCACACCTCTCCCGTGTTCAATCGGGAGGGTGAGGTTGAACTGGTGCTGGAGGTGTTCGCGGGGGTAAAGGAGATCGACCGCATGGCCCGTGACATCAAGACCACCCAACAGCGGTATCGAAAGCTATTCGATGCTGTCCCCAACTATATTGCCGTTCTGGATACCGAACTTAGGGTTACGGCCTTCAATCAGCGGTTTTTTGAAGATTTTGGGTTTAAGACCGGCCGTAAATTCCACGATATCTTCAAGCCGGGGCGTGCGGCCGCCGGCACGGATCCCATTTCCCGAACCCTAGCAGACGCGACCCCCCACCAGGGAGAAATGAAACTGTTTTCTCCCCAGGGAGAACCTTTGAGCCTGATGGCCTGGACCTCGCCCATCACAACGACTGCAGGGAAGCTAATCCAGGTGCTGGTGATCTTCACCGACGTCACCGAACTGCGCCGCCTCCAAGACAACCTGAGCCGGCTGGGTTTGATGCTCAGCACCATCAGCCACAGCCTCAAGGGGAGCCTCACCGGCCTCGATGCGGGCCTGTACATGATCGAAAAAGGATTTTACCGAGATAAGCCCGGACGCATAGAGGAGGGCCTGGAACTGGCCACGGCCATGACCGATCGGGTTCGAAAAATCGTTCGGGATATACTATATTACGCCAAAGAGCGAACCCTGGAGGTCCAGGAGGTGGATGCCGGTGAGTTTGCCGCAGAGATCGCGTCTGGCATCGAAACCCGAATTCGCGGGGCCGACATCCGGTTTGAAACCCGTTTCGACGGTGCCGGAAAAATCGAGATCGATGCCGGGCTGATCCGAGCGAGTCTCGTGAATATCCTGGAGAATGCTATCGAGGCCTGTATCGCGGATGAGGCCGGCAAATCAAACCGTATTCAATTTGACGTCACCGGATTCGACGACCACGTCCTTTATACCGTTAAAGACAACGGCATCGGAATGAGCGAAACGGATATTCGAAATATTTTCAAACTGTTCTGGTCCTCCAAAGGTAAAAGCGGCACCGGATTGGGACTGTTTATCTCCAATAATGTGGTGGGAAAACACGGGGGAAAAATCTCAGTCACCTCGCAACCGGGCAGGGAGACCTGCTTTACCATCCGACTGCCTCGAAAGGTCAATAACCCGGACGCCTAGCGTCCAATCATCTGTGTAAAAATACCATGTGCATGCCCGTTTCCGGCTTTCTCTCCCTCCCAGCCGGCACATGGCTCAAACCGCCTCTCCCTTTTTCGCCATCAACACCAGGTTGCTTGCTTCCGGATTGGCCATTTTAAGAATAATAAATTCCCCATTCTCCACAGTCTCCTTTAGCAGGGTAGGTGTCAGCAGGTTCAAATGCTGGTTTTCGATATTTCCGGTAAATCCATAGAGCCAGTGATACAGGGCCCAAAGATCACGATAATACCACCCGTCATGCTCCAAATGGAAGTCTTCATCCCTGGGAAAGCCCAAATCCAGAAATTCATCACGATCCTTTTCGGCCACCGCCCCGAAAAAGAATCCGTAAGTCACCCCCAGTGCATTGGGACATCGAATGGAGAGAAGCCCATTCTTTGTGAGGATTCTCCGGTATTGGGACAACTGGTCCTCCAGTTGGGATTGGGTTAGGTGCTCCAGTAGGTGATTGCTGTGGACATGGGTCAATGACCCATCTGGGATAAAGGAGAGATCCAGAATGTTGGCGGTTACCTGTTGCCTTGCCTCGGCGTGTCTGGCGAAATCGATGTTGACAAATCCTTTAAGGTTTTTCCTGCCGCCACCTAAGTTGATGCGGGTATATCCGCGATCCAGAAAACTTTGAAATTGGTCTCGAGTCTCGGCGCTGTTTTCGAGCTGGACGGTCTGGCCGGTATTCCGGTTTTTCCGGATCAGGAAATGCCGGCGATATTCGAGACTCCGGAAAAGAAGTTTGCTGACAAAGCGGTTTACAAATTTTCGATCTCCAAAGTAGTTTTTCGATTTTTCCTTCACTCCTCAACCCTCATTCCAGTAGCGAAAAGAACGTTTGAATATCCATAACGGTAAACGGTACAGGTGTTCTTTCATGCTTTGGCGGATCCGTCAATCATAAGGGTTTTACGTAGGGATTTACAATTCCGTCGGTCAAATCCCACTTGCTGCTGTGACCGTACCAGGGGACAGTTCAAGTTGCTGCCCATATATGATTGCAGCCTGTGTGGTTTGCAATTCGTGGCCACTTTTTCTAATATGGTACCGGCGCATATTGCACACCGCTGTCGCAATCCATACAGGAACCAGGATGAAAACCAAGACACTACTCGCAGGCCGCAACCGGGAGGCCTTATCCGGGCTGTTGGGGGGGCTCAAGAACATCGGATCGATCGATGTGGTTGGAGCCACTACGAAAGGTGAAAAGATCCCTTCGCTTGTCAAGGCCCAATCGGTCGATGCGCTCATCTTGGAGCTGTCGCTTGCCCAACCGGATAATGCCGGGATGATTAAAAAAATATTGGCATCCCACCCTTTGCCGATCCTACTGGTCGGTTCAGGAAATAACCCCCAGCATGCAACCGCCGCCTTTGAGGCGTTGGCATCGGGTGCCCTGACCGTACTGGATGTGTCTACAGCGTCGTTTTTCAAACAGGCATCGTTTCAAAATGAACTTAAAAGCATTTTCCGAAACCTATCCCGGTTCAATCGCAAAGCTCTGATCGATGAAAATGCCGAAACACACGCCATGCCATTTATTGACAGCGCCCATTTGACACCCGACAGCATCATCGCCGTTGCAGGGGGCAGCGGTGGGATTCCGGTACTTCGAAGGTTGCTGACACACCTTCCCAAGCACCTGGATGCTCCCATTCTGGTGGTACAGGCCGTTCCGGTCACTTTCACGGCACCCCTGGCCGGATGGCTTGATTCTTTGTGCGACCGCTCGGTGATCGTCGCCAGAGAAGGTGAACCGCTGCGGCCCCGGCATGTTCATGTCGTTCCAGTAGACCGGTATCTGGAGATCACTCGGTCCAGAACGATTCGGTATATTGATGAATCGGCCGGCCTTGGGTTCGGAGTTGTGATCTCTCAGTTTTTCGGAACGGTGCTCGCCGTCTCCGGCGAGCACGCGGTGGGTGTTCTCCTGAGCGGGGAGGGAACGGAAGGGATTGATAACCTGAGAAAGATAAAAGATCGTGGCGGATTTAGCATCGTACAGGCAATGAGCAGTGCGATGATAAAAGATCTTCCGGCTGCCGCCATCAAGGGCGGTGCCGCGAGCATCATCCTGTCTCCCGATCAAATCCCGGGCCAGATTGATCTGATGGCGGTAAAGCGTAAAGCACCCGGAAAGGTAGAAACCGATGTTCCCGTCGTTCGGGGTGAGAAAGATCCAATAAAAACGAGAGGGGGGCCGTTGGAAGGAAAGCCCTCCCCCGGCGGGATGCCTTCGGCGGGTTTGCACCGCCGAAAACGGGTTGACACCCAATCAGACGTCTCTAACGGAAATTTGGTACGGTGGTTGCCCATTGGTTTCATCGCTGTTCTGATCCTCGGGGCCCTGGGGTGGTACCTGGCCTCATATCTGCAGTCCCCCGGCAGTATCAAGGTCAACCGTACTGAAACAGCCGCAACGCCTCGGGATGAAAGAGATCCGACCCGGGTGGCGCTTCCTACAGAAGATGAACGACAGGAATTTCACAGGGAGGACGCCGCAAAAGGGCATGGCATCATGGGTACAAAAGGAGAAAAGCGGTCTGTTTTGACGGCGTGGCATGACAACCCTGAGAAGAAGACCGCTCTGGATCCCGTGTTGCAGACGGGCACCCTAGTGGCGGACAAAATAGCCGTAGAAAAAATGAGATCGGATTCAAAAGATATCCGGGAGGATATTGTTGAATCGGCGGCGACTGCATCCGAAATTGAACCCACCGTGCAATTTGGAGGGCCCGCAGAACCGGTTCCACTTTTGGGCGCGGCGGTAAAAAAAAACATGCCACCGGTTCAGGATAAAGCCGGACTACGATTTGCAGGTAAGAGCGCCGGATCGGACGGAGGCGTCCTTCCGGAAACAGAAAAGAAAACAGGGCGGGCAAGGCCCGCCACGGGCACGTCCATCGCCGATAACGGTTCCCTTCAGCACAAAACGAAAAACGGCAACCCACAAAAAAAGCATACCTTCGACGCTACGCCGGAGGATGAGTCTGGAGGATTTCCTGCCGCCGAATACCGAGCAAAAGGGAATCCGGCTTTGGCCGACTCTCTCCCGGATGGTCGTAAGAATACCGTTCGCCGCAGCTCTGAAAAGGGTGTGAAAGGAGGGGGAAAAGACCGTCTTGACGACGGGAAAACTGCCCGGGCAGAAGGGCCCGGGGTAAACCGGCGAACCCGTGCGGAAAATGGTTCGACGGTTGATTTAAAGGGATCCGCGTATGGTCGGGCCCAAGGAAAAAATGAGCTCCCTGCAGATCGAAATCAGGACGAAAAACCATCCGATGTCGCAGCGGAACCGGGAAAAGATTCAAAAGGGGGGGCAAATGATTCATCCCAGGCCAATGGGAAGGCGCCAAAAAATGCGGCCGGAACAGACCTTGAAATAGCCAACAAAACCGGAGCGCTTAAGGCCCCAAGACGTTCTGCGAGTGGTAATTCGGAAAGCAGTAAAACGGCTCTTGCAGGGTCGTCGGATAAGGAGGATCCGTCCCCGTCTGGCACCATATCGGCAGAGATAAAGACAGATTCACCCGGTCCGAAGAAAACCGTCCCGACTAAAAAATTAAAAGAGAAAAGGCCCCTGTCAGTAGTAGAGGCTCCCTCGGATTTCAATTCAAAAGGGAAAGCTGAGAAATCCGCTGAAAAAGAGACTTCCACTTCAATTGCAGCTCGGAGCGGTGGTGAAATGCTGCCTCGACCTCAACTGCTGCAGCGGGTGGATAGTACCCTGTCGGAGGAGCTGCCGACAGAGCGAAAAACAGGAGGTCGAGTAAAGAGGCTCGGTTCCGCCCCCGGTGGTGGTGACGCCAACATGAAAGGAGATTCCAAAGCCCCGGAAAACCGGTCTGTAGACAGGCGGGTTGCCAAATATGAGTCAGGCCACTTGCGCACCTTTTCGGGAATCCAGTTTGTATGGATACCCGGCGGGACTTATCGAATGGGAACACCGGCAGAGCAGACGAAAGATGTCGCGGATGAGCACCCCTCACATGAGGTTTTGATTTCAAATGGGTTTTGGATGGGAAAGTTTGAAGTTACCAAGGCGCAGTGGATGTCGGTTATGAAAACGGCACCCTGGTCCAATCAAAGCCACGCCGAGCCACATCCCATGTCGCCCGCCACCCACATTAACTGGGAGGAAGTGCAAGCATATATCCGCAAGTTGAATGGTAGCGGACGGCCTGCTTTCAGACTTCCCACCGAGGCCGAATGGGAGTATGCCTGCCGTGCCGGTAGTCAAACCCCGTTTTTTTTCGGCAGGACGGAACATCAGATGGAAAGGTTTGCCTGGTATCTCAGCAATACTCAGAAGGCTGGTAAGAAGGGGGTGCAACCGGTTGGGAAGAAAAACGCCAACGATTGGGGACTGTACGACATCCTTGGGAATGCAGTGGAATTGTGCTTGGACTGGTACGGTGTCACCTATTATTCTCGATCTCCCTACATCGATCCAAAAGGCCCTGTTGCGGGGACACTTCGCGTTGCCAGAGGTGGGAGTTGGAGAACCCCTGCCGCGGCCTGTCGTTCGGCACGCCGTTTTAAAATACGACCCAGAGCGAAAGGGAGTGATCTGGGCTTTAGGCTTGTCAGAGAGGCGTCGTTAGGTCATAACATATCCAGTAGGGAGCATGAACGAACCGGAGTCTCCCCAAACGCTATGTGAAAAAGGAGCGCAGATGAGGGACCTCTCGGAATGCCAGGTGCTGGTTGTCGACGACACTGCTACCAATCTGGACATCCTCGTGGACACACTCGGGAATGATTATGAGGTCAGCGTGGCCATTGACGGCGAATCCGCATTGGAAAGTGCCATGGACCAGACGCCGGATCTGGTGCTTTTGGATATCATGATGCCGGGTATCGACGGGTACGAAGTCTGCCGCCGATTGAAACGGAACGAAAGGACCCGGCATGTTCCCATCATCTTCCTGACCGCCATGGCCGAAGTGACGGACGAGGCAAAAGGGCTGGCCTTAGGGGCAGTGGACTATATTACAAAACCATTTACCCCCGATCTGGTCAAGGCCCGCGTTCACAATCAACTCCAGCTCAAACGGTTTCGGGACGATCTTGAGCGGCAAAACCAGATTCTCATCGAAAATGCGCGCCTTCGTGAAGATGTCGCGCATATGACGCGACACGATTTGAAAACACCGTTGAATGCCATGATCAATATTCCTGAAATGCTCGTAAAATATGGGAATCTGACACCAGATCAATCGGAAATGCTTCAGATGATCGAAGAGTCGGGATACCGGATGCTTGAAATCATCGAAAGTTCACTGGATTTGTGCAAGATGGAACGGGGTGAATATCAACTGCGTCCCGTTCCCGTGAACATTTTGAAAATGGCGTATCAGATACGGGGAGAAACCCGGAACCTCATCCATTCCAAAGGGCTTGCGCTGGAAGTCGCGGTGGAAGGCCGGACTCCGGCGCCATCCGATCTTTTCGAGGTTCAGGGAGAAGAGATGCTCGTGTATTCCATGCTGGCCAACCTGATTAAAAACGCCGCCGAAGCTTCTCCCGATTCGGGTCGGATAAAAGTCAATTGCCAAAAGGGGATAGCGGGGTTTTCGGAGGTGCGGATCCATAACAGCGGTGTGATCCCGGCAGAGATTCAGGACCGATTCTTTGAAAAGTATGCCACATTGGGAAAGGAGGGGGGAACCGGGTTGGGAACCTATTCTGCACGTCTCATCGCGACGGCTATGGGGGGGGGAATTCGGTTTGAGACCAGTGAAGAAAAAGGTACCGAACTCATTGTCTGGCTCCCGGTGGACCATCGGGAAATCGATGAGAACACCGTCGATCCTTCGGGAAAAGCCCCGTCGGCCGTATTTGGCGAAGAGATGACCGCCTTGATTGCAGACGATTACCTTCCCATGCGCTTTATTCTCCAAAGCACCCTTTACCAGATGGGAATCCAACAGATCCGGTCCGTAAAAGATGGGAGTGAGGCCAAGAAAATCGTGGATACCCAAAAGGTGGACCTGATCATTTCTGACCTGAATATGCCCAAGATGACGGGAATGCAGCTTTTGCATTATGTTCGATCCAACACGGATCGTGACCATATCCCTTTTATTCTGGTGACCGCTGAAGCAGACAAAAGGACGGTTGCAAATGCGCTTCAATCAGGCGTGACCGATTATATCGTGAAACCCTTTTCCGCAGACATTTTGAGAAAGAAAATTGAAACTTTGTTTTAATGGATGGATGCATCAGGACCCATACCTTGATGTTGGAAATAATGATCGTCAGCCCGATAAAAAAGGGGGTGTAAAATGGAAACCTTTAATTCTTCAGATGTGACGATATATACCGGTGTGCCGAAACCGACCCTGGATCATTGGATAATGAAAAAATGGGTAAGGCCCTCGGTGGAGACAAAGGCGGAGCCCGGCTCCCGAAATCTTTTCAGCCGCGTTGATCTGTACCATATTGCCTTTATCAACAAGGTCAAGGAGAGCGGCTTTTCACCTGAATTGGTAGGCGAAAAAATAAACATCTACCCGATATGTGAAGCGGGCCACTGCGAGGCGGACACGGATGGAAAAACGAAGGAGACGATCGGAATCGCCATGTCACGGGTCATTGAAGATGGTGAATATAAGGCCCAGGGTGCCTGGATCATCAATTCGGCACTGGACAAAGAGACCGGCTGGAACAGCCTAACCCTCATCGAAAAACGGCTGCAGGAGGGGGCGGACGATTTTTATATTCTCAATTTCACCAAGCTGAAAGAACGGATCGATGACATGATCAGACAGGTGAGGGGGTGACGTCAATGATTTTATTATGAAAAAGAGGCGCTCTGGTTTGCTGGTGTGCCATATTGAAATAAACGCCTTATTCGAACGGTATTTGAGTTACCAGAGGAAATGAAGCGAAGTATATTGAGGTTCAAATAAGGTTTTTCGCCAATATCGTATAGAAAAGACAATCCATGGCTTTTGAAATATGAAGTCCGGTAAAATATGATACCATTGATATCCCTGACTCCGATAATAATAATCAAGCGGCTCTAATAGCCCGAGGTCCTTTGCTGCAACACGAGCCGCATCACGCTGGCATTTGGAATGAATATAGATTCTCGCAATCCTGGACTTGAAGCCATTTCTAAAAAATAGATCTTTGGCCCTTTTATAATCCTGGAATCTGGACCTAGCATCCAAAAAGGCCAATACAATTATACCGGCGCCCCAATATGGCAAAAGACCAGATAGCGCGCTTGAAAGTATCCCGGGACCTTTCGGCCATCCAAAAGCATCCGAATCTATAACCCAAAAACATAGAACCGACACTAGGGCAGCGGAAAAAAACAGATTACGCCCAACAGCCGATAGGCGTAGAATTCGGTTCCACATAACAAAATAGTGGTTTTTCAGAAACCCATTGTTATTAATTAATGACTGCACTTGCCGGCGCTTTCTTTATTTTTATTCCCTCAAAATATATCAGCTTTTATCTTTTTTTCCCAACACAATAGGGGGACGTTGTTGACAAATTATACAAAATAGGCAGTCCATCAATTTGATGTTACTCTTGCGAAAGATACAAGGCATCTTTAATTTAGACACTTAGCGTTTTTAGATAAACTATCAATTAAGATTAAGTGTAATTTGTCAACAACGTTATATATTTTCCACATTATTTATAATTAAAAATCAAAATCTTGGTGTAATATTGGTGTCCATGGTGGATATAGAAACAGGCTATTATGGATGAAGAAATAGAAATTACCGATGGGTGGTGACGGATCCCTAACTTTCTTGTGATTGCTTTTATGTCCAATGCAAATCGCCTTATAAAAATCTGATCAAAGCTAAAGTAGGGTCCAATAAATAAAAAACACCGAACAATAATAGCCAACCGTATCCCACAAGCTTGCTTCAAGCTCGGCCTTGGTGTTTGCCACCGGTGGCACTCTACAAAATGTTCACATCGTACACTGATCATTATCTATATATAGTGTTTCTGAGTTGTAACCTTATATTATTAGTGCTTTAAGGGGAATTAAAATATAGATAAATATAATTTAATTCTTGCATAGCGAATTAAAATTTTTTAGTCTAAATTTTAATTCGGCAAACCATATGAAAATTCAAGGCAATTATTTTTACTATGCAAAAAGACCTTTTTATTAATCCCGCTATGGGATCGTTGAAAAGAATTAATATCCAAAATAACCAAGATTGGGCTTTCATCCCTGCACCACTACCGAGCAAATGGGATCCTTCGACAGATATCTGGCCGCTATTGATAGAAGCCAGAGAGGAGCTAGCGAGATTAGATGGAATCGGCCGGCATATGCCTAATCATGAATTATTATTAAGCCCTTTACAGCATCGAGAAGCGCTAAGGTCTTCAAGCCTTGAAGGAACCTTTGCAACTCCAGAACAACTTTTTCTTTATGGAATAGATCCGAAGGAACCTAAATCTTCACGTGATCCTGTCAACGATTGGAGAGAGGTATTTAATTATAGCAGAGCATTAAGGATAGGCCAAAAGCTGTTGGATGAAATCCCTTTTTCCCTAAGATTTATAAGCGCCCTCCATAAAACACTATTGGATGGTGTCCGTGGGAACCAAAAGGATCCAGGGAACTTTAGAAAATCACAAGTTCATATTGGATCGGACAGAAGGTTTATCCCTCCACCACATACCGATGCACTTCAATGCCTATATACCCTTGAAGAATATTTACATCAAAATAATGAAATTGACCCTTTAGTTTTCTGTTTTATGGTCCATTATCAATTTGAAACAATTCATCCATTCCTAGATGGGAATGGAAGAGTTGGCAGGCTGTTGTTATCATTGATGATTTATGAGCTATGTGATTTGATAAACCCTTGGCTCTACCTAAGTGCATATTTTGATAAATATAAAGATGAATATATAGACGGGCTGTTTCGCGTAAGCACTTCAGGGGATTGGTCCAATTGGCTGTCATTTTGCTTAAGAGGTACAGCTCTTCAAGCCAAGGATGCAATCATTCGATTCGACAAGTTAGTAGCTCTTCGAGATAAATATAAACAAATCTGTTTAGATCGGGGGTGCAGCATACGTTTAACGGAAATAATTGACCGCCTTTTCACAACTCCAATTATCACCATCCCTAGAGTTGCTGATATGTTTAGTATATCATATCCGACTGCCAGAGCAGACATCCATGATCTTATTAACACTGGGATTTTGACTGAATCCACAACCCAAAAACGCCCAAAAGCTTATTTTGCTTCAGAAGTGATGGATTATGCATATAGTGAGTTTCCAATAGATTAGGCTGCAGAATGGTCACTATTAAGTTAATCCACTGGTGTCCGGTTAAAGTTTGACAAAATCGGTACAACCCAATGTAATAATTGTCAATA
>Ga0066187_1000023_pt1 | contig 78602 bp, 59 predicted proteins | sample WorMetexBAHAMAS1_FD_58706 | JGI IMG/M metagenome (GOLD analysis project Ga0066187, IMG submission 58706) | Marine gutless worms symbiont microbial communities from Max Planck institute for Marine Microbiology, Germany - Inanidrilus exumae... | ecosystem: Host-associated > Annelida > Digestive...
TGCGACAACACTTTAAGATTTGTAATTGTGAAAAAAATCATACAATCCCTGGACCCCTTGAACCCTGGAATTCTTGGACCCTTTGTTATTGAAACAACCGAAATAACAATCAATAGAAAAATGCCATGACAGTAAATTCGATGCATGCGAACATTCCTGACCGCGAACTCATGATGCCGGGGCACGTGGGATGCCCGGGGTGCGGTGCCACCATCGCCATGCGGTTTGCCTTGAAAGCGCTGGGGGAGAAAACCATGGTGATCATCCCTGCCTGCTGCTGGGGCGTCATCGCGGGACCCCATCCCCAGACCGCGCTGAAAGTACCGGTAATGCACACCGCATTTGCCACGGCCGGGGCGGCGGCAAGCGGTCTTAGGGCCGCATTGGACATGAAAGGGGACAGGGAGACCACCGTCATGGCCTGGGCCGGAGACGGCGGCACCTTCGATATCGGGTTTCAGTCCCTGTCCGGGGCGGTGGAGCGCAACGAAGATTTTATTTACGTATGTTACGACAATGAAGCGTATATGAATACCGGCGTGCAGCGAAGCTCCGCGACCCCGTACGGCACAAGAACCACCACCACCCCCGGAACAGGGTGGAAGAAAAGCGGGAAGAAAGACATTGTCGAAGCCCTTTCGGCCCATCGCATCCCTTATGCGGCAACGGCCAGCATCGCTTTTCCCGAGGATATGATCGGCAAATTTAAAAAAGCGGTGAAAATGCGGGGGGGGACCCGGTTTATCCATGTGTTCGCACCCTGCCCGACCGGATGGGGCATGGGGTCGGAAGGGTGCATCCGGATCGCCCGCCTGGCAGTGCTCTCCAACGTGTTCCCCTTATACGAAGTCGAAGGGGGCAGAAAGTACACCCTCAACCGCAAAGGTGATCTACCGGTGGCGGAGTACATTAGGCCCCAGGGACGTTTTAAGCATCTGACGAAATCGGATATCGCCGCCGTTCAGGAAATGGTGGATGAGGAGTGGCATCACCTTCTGGGTAAAGCCAAATTGGGAAATTGACAGAAGAACCGGAAATCCTAATCCTTCACACGGGCGGTACGTTCGGTATGGAGCCGTCTGCAGAGGGGTTCGTCCCGGCGGGAGGGCTTGCAGGCAAAATCCGCCGATACCTTCCCGAAGCCTCAGGCCCCGGCATGCCGGCGTGGCAGGTGCTGGAATACCCGGTGCTCCTGGACAGCTCCAACATGCGCCCGGAAGACTGGTACCGTATCGGCCGGGACATCGCCACAGCAGCCCACCTTTACCAAGGATTTATCGTTATTCATGGAACCGATACGATGGCCTATACCGCCTCCGCCCTCTCCTACTTGCTCAAGGATCTGAAACAGCCGGTGATTGTCACCGGATCCCAGGTCCCCTTGGGCCAACCCGGGAATGATGCCGGCCCCAACCTAACGGGTTCACTGGGCCAATTTCAAAACTGTATCCCTGAAGGCGTGTTCGTTTTTTTCGATCATACCCTGTTTCACGGCAACCGCACGACCAAGATCAGGGCAACAGGCATCGATGCTTTCACCTCTCCAAAAACCAGCCCGCTAACGACCGATAACAAATGCCTATTGTCCAATGAGGCGGCAGGTATTCCCTCATCCGATATCCACTTGCCGGATTCCGCTTCCGCCAGGATCGGCGTCATTCGGCTTTTTCCTGGAATTGACAGTCGTTTTGTCGGAGCGGTCCTGTCCACGGGCCTTCAAGGGATGGTCCTGGAATGTTACGGCGTCGGAAACGGGCCCGGCCTGGACAGGGAACTGATGCGTACGCTCAGGAAAGCCTGTCGGGAAGGTGTCGTGATTGTGGGGGTTTCCCAATGCCTCGAGGGCAGTGTCGATCTTCAGATATATGCGGCGGGAAGCGCATTGGCCGATGCCGGCGTTGTGAATGGTTATGACATGACACTGGAGGCGGCCTTTACCAAACTTCACTACCTGTTCAGCCTTGGATTGACACCGGAAAAGGTGGCCTCCCGGATACCGATCCCTTTGTGCGGCGAGGTCAATCCGAAAGCCGGTTCTTACTGATGCGTCCGGCCAGTCGACGATTGAAGGGATTGGGTTAAAACAGGTTGACCTGCCTCCCTATTCAGCGCTATGGGATCACACCAAACCAAAGTCACCCGAACAAAACAGAGAATATGGCCCCCCATCGGAACCAACACCCATGCACCGATCCGGATGCGCCCCTTCGCATCTGCTTGTTGAGCTATCGCAGCAATCCCCACAGCGGCGGCCAGGGGGTCTATTTGAAAAACCTGAGCCGGGCATTGAAGGACCTGGGCCATCGGATCGAAGTGGTATCAGGCCCTCCGGATCCGCGACTGGATGAAGATATCCCGGTTATCCATCTACCCTGCCTGGATCTTTACAAACCGTCGGATCCCTTTCGGGTGCCCACCTTAAGAGAACTGTCCAACCCGATCAACCTAGTGGAATGGGTGGGGGTGTCCACCATGGGATTCCCCGAACCGATGACCTTCGGAATCCGTGCCTACCGGTACTTGAAACAAAACCGCCACCGGTATGACGTCGTGCACGACAACCAGAGCCTGTCATATGGGATCTGGGCGATCGCTAGAAACATCCCCACCCTGGCCACCATTCACCACCCCATCACCGTGGACCGGGATATTGCCGTACGCATGGCGCCTACGACTTGGAATAAAATGAAGCAGATCCGGTGGTTCAGCTTCATCGGCATGCAGAAAAGGGTATCACGGATGATACGACGCATCATCACGGTATCCGAGTTCGCCAGAAAAGACATCAGCCGGGAGTTCGGCATTCCCGGGAATCGCTTTTCCGTGGTACCCAACGGCATCGACACCCATCGGTTTCATCCCATTCCGGAGATTCCGCGTCAAAAAGACCGCATTATCGTCACCAACAGTGCGGATACGCCCTTAAAGGGACTTGCATATCTCCTCCTGGCCGTTGCCGATCTTGCGAAAAAGCGTCCCGTCCACCTGGTCGTAGTGGGAGAGCCGAAAAAAAACGGAAGAATTTCGAGGATGGTGCGTGACCTGGGAATCGGCGATCATCTGACCTTCACCGGCAGGATCGACAACGGCAGATTTATTCAGGAATATGCCAGGGCATCAATGGCTGTGGTCCCGTCTGTTTATGAAGGATTCGGCCTGCCCGTAGGAGAGGCCATGGCCTGCGGCGTACCTGTGGTCAGCACCACCGGGGGTGCCCTGCCCGAAGTGGTCGGGAGTGCCGGTATTCTGGTCCCCCCCGAAAATTCGGCTGCCCTGACGTTGGCCATATCGGAGCTTCTGGACAATCCCGAAAGGGCCCGATCGTTGGGAGAGACCGGGAGGAAGCGTGTGCTGGAGCGGTTCACCTGGGAACGTGCCGCCAGAGAAACCGCGATCGCGTATTGCGAGGTCATCCGTGATTACCGTTGATTTCAATCGCCTATCCATTCCTTCGGGAAAAGGCAAACCGCACTACCGCATACTGGACGTGGGATGCGGCTCCGGCCGGCACGCCTGTGCCGCGTATCGCCTTGAAAACGTGTCGGTCACCGGAACGGACCTGTGTTTTAGCGATGTCGCCGAAGCGGCCAACCGCCTTCGCTTTCACGACCAGGTGGGAGAACACGGCAGCGGGGTCTGGTGCGTTAACGTGGCCGATATCAAAGCCCTGCCGTTTAAAGATGCGTTTTTCGATCTGGTGATCTGTTCGGAGGTGCTGGAACACTTGCAGGATCACAAAAGGGCGGTTCGGGAGACGGTGCGGGTTCTCAGACCGGGGGGGGACCTGGTGGTCAGTGTTCCCCGCTACTTCCCCGAGCGGATCTGTTGGGCGCTATCTCCAACCTACCGGCATACCCCCGGCGGCCATGTACGCATCTACCGGCGGGCTTATCTGATCCGGCTACTTGAAAAGGCCGGGACAAGCTTCCACAGCATACATCATGCCCACAGCCTCCACACCCCCTACTGGTGGTTGAAATGCCTCCTGGGACCCCATCGGGAGAATCTTCTACCGGTGAAACTGTACCATCGCTTCCTGACCTGGGATATCATGAAACGCCCCCCCTGGACCGGGTTTTTCGATCGCCTGTTGAATCCGGTACTGGGAAAAAGCGTTGTGGTGTATCTGAAAAAAACGGGGGAAAAAAGTGTGGTTCACTGCCGGTGACGGCAACATTTGCATGGCCAACGTGAGGACTGTATACGCATCGGGGATGTTAGTTTTTTTTCGCAAGCCGCCGAACCAGCGTTTTGGCGAAGTTTTTAAAGAAAAGAAGCTGGATGTCGGCAGACGCCTTGTCGATGAGGGTGGCGCTGATTTTCATCAGAATGCAATCCGTTGAGGCAACCACATCCGCTGTTCTGGGCTGTCCCGCTATATAGGCCATCTCCCCAAAGCATTCACCGGATGTGATAATGGCAACTTCGGTGTCTCCCCTTTTGATGGTGGCCTCCCCGCTCAACATGATATAGAAAGTGTCGTCGATTTCTCCCTCTGCCATAATCAGCTTGCCTTTTGGGATCTTGCCGATGGTGGTCGCCGTGCTCAGCTCCCGGACCTGCTCAAAGGTGAGATCCTGGAAGAAGGGTATGTTATGGATAAATTCGAAAATATCCTTTGCCTTTTCGTTTTTAACGCTGTCACGGAACCCCCTTAGCGCGACCCGCAGGTCGTAGGCAAAATCCATGAAGCCCTGGTAGCGCGTCTCCGGATCCTTTGCGATCGCCTTGAGCGTTATCTCCTCTAATATCGGGGGCAGTTCGGGCCGCAGCGTCAGCATGGGAACGGGATCTTCGTTGGTGATTTTGTACATGATCGTAAAATGGTTTTCACCGGGAAACGCCTTTTCCCCGGTCAGCATCTCGTACAGGACGCAACCCAGTGAAAAGATATCATGGTTTTCCGTGAGCTCCCCATCCTTGAGCTGCTCCGGTGACATGTAGCTGGGAGTGCCCCAGATTCCGATCTCCATGGTTTTGTCGGTCACCTGTGCAATGCCAAAATCTGTAATTTTAGGCATGCCTTCTTCGCTCAGCATGATGTTGGAGGGTTTGATATCCCGGTGAATCACCCCTTGCTTTTGTGCATAATCGAGCGCCTGGCACACGTTGAAAATAATCTCAACCGTTTTCGTTACCGGCAATAGATTGTCTTTTACGCAGTGATTTTGAAGCGTTACACCATCTACATACTCCATGGCGATATAACAATAGTCATTGTAAACACCTGCATCGAAAATACCGACAATGCTGGGATGGCTGAGACGGCCGGTGGATTGCGCCTCCACAAAGAAACTCTGCCGTGATTTGTCAGAGCTGGGTTGGGAGATCTTTACCGCCACCTTACGCTTGATATAGGGGTCTTCACCCAGATAGACGACACCGGCGCCCCCCTGGCCGAGTTTGCGTCCAATCTGGTAACGACCCACCTCCCTGAGATCCTCGAGCCCGCTGATAAACTGTTCATCCACCGGATTGCTGGTAATGGTCATCTCGAAATTCTCCAGCCTGACGTTCTTTGGCGATCGCAGGTTCATCCAAACCCAAAACACTTGCTCAAAAAGACTTTATATTGTTTTGGATTAAATATCAATTAGAAATTCGGGTACTTCCCCACTAGTCAACCGTTTCAGCACCCCCAATGTCTTGATTCCGGCGCATTCCCGGAACAAACCGGATTTGAGGGCGGTCCGATACACTTCATAAGGCGCCTGCCCACCCTCTGAAGGGTCCGTAAAGATATCGTGGATCAGCAGAAATCCGCCCGGTACGATGTGACCGGCCCATGCACTGTAATCGGTGAACACCGTTTCCCGGGCATGACCCCCATCAATAAACACGAGCCCCAAAGGAATGGACCACACTCTGGCGGCCACTTCCGAATTGCAGACCAGGGGAACCACTGTGTCCAAGAGATCCGCCTTTTCTATCGTTTGCCGGAAATGCCGGAACGTATCGATCCGGCCGGATGCCGGATCCAAAAGATCGGGATCGTAATATTCCTCTCCGGGCTGCTGCTCCTCGGATCCCCGGTGATGGTCAACGGAAAAGAGTATCGTACGGTTCTGTCTGCAGGCCGTCCCCAGGTAAAGTGCGGAGCGACCGCAATAACTGCCGATCTCCAGACAGGGGCCCAGCTTTCCAGCCTTCAGGGCATGTTCATAGAGCCCCCTACCCTCTGTTTCGTCCAGGAACCCCTTTACGGATGCCAGCAGATGGATGTCGATTGGCGGTTCCATTTAACGACGACCTAGCTCCGATTGAACAGCCCTACCGAGCTTCTCGATGGTGTAAGGTTTTTTCAAATAGATGCGGGCCCCGAGATCGCGTGCCATCTTGACACGGTCTGTTTCTGAAAAACCGCTGGCAATGATCACCCGCTGCCCCGGAGATATCTCAAGGATCTGCCGATAGGTTTCATACCCATCGATACCCGGCTCCATGATCATGTCCAGAACGATCAAGTCCACCGGCTGTTCTTTAACCGCCGCCACCGCCTCCTCTCCGCTGGAAATCGTCCGTACCGAATAACCGAGCCGGCTTAATATCTCGCTGGCGATTTCTCTCTGCTCCCTGACATCGTCCACCACCAGGATAGATTCCCCAGCTCCCGTATAGTCCGTGATGGAGGCCTCCGGCAGATGGGATCTGACCCTTTTTCGGGAAACGGGAAAATAAAGTACAAACGTCGTACCCTTGCCTTTGTGGCTCCGGGCATCGATATATCCGTTATGATCCTTGACCGTTCCCCATACCACGGCCATACCCAGACCGGTTCCGCTCCTTCCCATGATCTTTTTGGTATAGAAGGGTTCAAAGATACGGTTCATATCTTCGGCTGAGATGCCGATACCGCTGTCTTCAACGGTGAGGGTCACGTAATCTCCCTCCATGACTTCGTCATATCCCCTGACCGGCCGGTCCACATATCGGTTTTCAGTTTTCAGGACAACCTTGCCTCCATCAGGCATCGCTTCTGCGGCATTGGATAAAAGATTCATGATCGTTTTGGAAAGATGGACCACAGAACCCATGATGTGAAGAAGTCCGGGGGCCAGATCGGTTTCTACGGTGACGTTTCGATGATAGCGTTGGAGGTTTTCAAATTCGGGGGTTTGAAGATAGTCGGTGATCACACGGTTTAAATCCACGATATCGGTGACGGCCACTCCTCGTCTGGCCAGGGTCAGCAGATCTTGCACAATGGCAGCCGCTTTTTCACCGGAACGTTTGATGGTCAGGATCGGATTCTTCAAGGGGCTGTCAGCCGGTAAATCGAGGAGCAGCAATTCGGGATAGCTGACAATACCGGACAGAATATTGTTGAGGTCATGTGCCACCCCCCCGGCCAAGGTTCCGATGGCTTCCATTTTTTGGGATCGCTGCAACTGGGCCTCCAACTTCATCTTCTCTTTATCGGCCTTTCTTTGCTGGGTAATATCTTTTACGGTACCGAGTATGGCCAGGCGCCCGAGATAGCGGAAGGTACCCACGGTCATGTTGGCGTTCACACGGCTGTGCCCGTCCTTATGAAGAAGCACCAGCTCATATTCCTGCTCCACCTCCTCTCCGGCAATCCGTCGCAAATAACGGCTGGTGACCGTCTCAAGGTCCTCTGGCGCCACTAGCTTTTCATAACCGAACCCGACGATTTCATCCACCGGGTATCCGGAGATACTGGCCAGCGCCTCATTGGCAAACTGCATCTTACCGTCCTGTAGAATGAATACGCCGTCCTGAATATTCTCAATCAGGGTCCGGTATTTTTCCTCAGAATGCTTGATGGCCTCCTCTGCATTGGCCCGATCGGTAATGTCGGCATAGGTGGTAAAATGCTTACCGTCCTTCAGGACGACGGTCCTGATGTTGATGGTCTTATCCTGTCCGTCCTTGCAACGCACCATGTTGATGCTCGGGTGGGGAATACCGATCTTGTGCTGCTGCTCTCCGTAGACATTCCACCTGGCAACAATGGCCTCCCGGTACTCCTCCTCTGGATAGGCCTTTTCAAACCAGTTACGCTTGTCCGGAATTTCCCGGATGGTATAACCGAAAATTTCTGTGAAGGTGGGATTGATATATTCAAACTGCTGATCGGGCCGCATGATGGTGATACCGATGGGGGCTTTTTCAGCGAAGGTTCTGAACCGTTCCTCGCTTTCTCCGAGTCGTTCCTGGGCCTCTTTGCGTTCCGAAATCTCCCTGGCCACACTCTCGATCATCTGATTGGTGACATTTTTTAATGATTCCAGAAGCTCCACATCTGAAGTGCCGGTGACCCTTGCCGAGAGATCGCCGGCAGCCATACGGTGGAGCACATCGAAGTGCTCCGCGAGGCCGATGGCAAACTCATGGGACAGGTCCACGATTTCGCCCAGATTCTCGGCGGTTAGGTTGACGAGTTGTTTGAGTTTGAGGATCAGTTCCAAGGAGGAGCGTTCGGGTATCCGGACCTGGGGATCCCCCTTTGAAATCCGTTGAAGCGCCTCAAACACCTCGGAAAGACCCAGGGCCATCTCCATGCTGATGTTGTGGATCTCTTTCTCCCGCTGTTCTGCAAGTCCCTTGAACGCTTTGTACTCCCTGGCAATGATCTTCAGCGTCTGGGCCATGGAGGCCGAATCCTGGTTTTCCTGAAACATTTCACAATCCATGCAAGATTCCAGCTTCTGCAGGGTTCCACCTTGAATCCCATCCCGACAGAGCGTACCGGTGATCAACCAACAGCAGGGCTCACCCGCATTGTAAGCCGGACAGTCGCATTTGTTACAATTAAAAAAATCCCAACATCTTTTCATATTTAAAATTGTATCTGGATGATCTTGCGTCCGTTGCCTTCATCCTGTATGGAGAGAAACACCTTACCCAGGCGTTCACACCACGCCCGAACATCCTTTTCAAAGGTCGGGCAATCTCCGATGGCTTCCAGGATATCCCCCGGTTTCATATCGGGTGCTTTGACAGCGATTTTGAGAACCGGTTGGGGACATTTCATTCCGCACATATCCAAGATTTCAGTTGCCAAATCGACTTCTCCGTTTGTTGTCAATCTTTCGTTTTAGTGAGTGGCACAGGCCAGACAAGGATCATATGCCCGAAACGCCATCTCGATCAGGTTCAGCATCCGGTTCGGTATCTCACCGTTCCGGGCCACGGCACGGGCCGCTTTGCCGATGGTTAGGCTGATCGCGGCGGCGTTGTTCTGCGTGGCTACCAGTAGTTGCGCCTTGGTGACGAGGCCCTGACCGTCGGACTCATACCGATGGATCAAGGTTCCCCTTGGGGCCTCGCAAACGCCCGTACCTGTACCCGGTTCGGAATGGGGCAGGTTCCGGATGTGGGAACTGGTGATCATTCTGTCCCCGGTGATCTCCGCCATTTTTTCCGCTGAATGGATCACCTCCACCAGCCGGGCCCAGTGATAGGCAAAGGTGCTGTGAATCGGTTTGCCGCCAAAGGCGGCCTGTAGGGATTCATACTCTGCTTGTGCCAGTTCGGTTGTATAGCCCTCCGCCACGTTGAGGCGGGCCAGCGGTCCCACACGGTAGATACCGCTCTTTACCCCTTCTGTAAAGCCCCGCCATCCGACTTTTTTTAAATATAGCAGCTTCAGATAGTTCCTCTCCTCAACCCGCTCTGCCAAATGATCGGCAAATGTTCCGGCATCGAACCGGGCGAACCGGTTTCCTTCCGGATCGATCACGCATATTTTTCCGTCATAGAAACTGGACAGGCCGTGATCGTCCACCAGCCCCATGTAATAGGTTTTAAGATGGAAGGGTTCGGCAGTCATCAGCGAACGATAATCACGGTTCTTCAACACCTTTTCATGGTAAATGAAAAGGGTTTCCCGGGCAAATTCCACCGCTTCACCGGCAACCCCCTTCATCCAGGTTCGTTCCGCTTCGGATAACGCTTTCGAAACACCCCCGGGTAGCCCGCACACGGGGTAAAGCGGGTCGCCGCTGATCATGCCGTTCAATTCCCGAACTTTTCTTCTAATTTCAATGGCTTTTCGACAAATGGCCTCACCCAGTATGTCTGCCATCCCGAAAATGTTTCGCTTCTGCGCGGGTGCACCGGGACCGGCCAGCAGGTCGGGGCCGCCCAAAAAGTAAAAATGCAGCAGATGATCCTCGTAAATAAAGGCATGATGCATCAATTCACGAAGCTTTTTGGCGGCGGCCGGCGGTGGGGTGTGGAAGACACGATCCAGCGCCTTGCTTGCGGCAATGTGGTGGGCCGTTGGGCAGACCCCACAAATTTTCTGCGTCAGGGCGGGCATCTCCTCAATCGCACGCCCCTCGCAAAACTTCTCGAACCCCTTGAAATCGGGTACTTGGAAAAAGGTGTGGATCACTTCACCGGCATCGTTAAAGTCGATACGGATACGGCCGTGGCCTTCCAGACGGGTTATGGGATCGATATGGATAGTTCTACTCATCATTTTCGTCCAATGGCCTGCCACCCAAAATCGAACCGGCGAGGCAGTAGCGGTAGAACAATCCGGCAGGATCGGGTATGGAGTCAACCGTTTCCCGTATTTCCCGCTCCTCATCGGAGCCCACCAGTGCGGCTAAAAACGAAAGGCTTTGGCTACCCTGATCGATGACATTCGCCAGCGGTCCAAAGCATCCCCTGCAAGGCATGTTGGCGTGGATGCACCGGGCGCCGCACCCTCCCCTTGTGGCAGGTCCAAGGCAGATGAGCTCCTGGGTAAGAAAACAGCGGTCAGTATCCCATAGGGTTTCATACATCCGCTTGAACCGTTTGATTTGAATCCTCTCAGGCCGGGTGTCATTTCTCGGGCAGGTGTTGCAAAGGGACTTTCTTTCGGCAAATACCGTTCCCTTCTCGAAAATGGGATCCTTCAGGACCGCCGCCAGGGCATCCCGTATCTGTTCAGGCACCGGCGGGCAGCCGGGAATCACTGCATCGATCTCGATCACATGTGAAAGGGGCGAAACCCTTTTGCACATACCGGTCAACCCGGATCTTTTGGGGCTAGGGTCCGCCATGGCGGCAGGCAGCACGCCGTCCGGGTTGTTTATGGTGGGAAGCTCCCGATAGGATCTGTGGAGCAGGTCGAGCCGGCTGTAAAGATTCCCAAGTCCCACCACTCCACCAGTCTGTGCGCAGCTTCCATGGGCCACAACCCGTCTGGATTTTCTCCGGAGCATCCGGGCCATTTCCACATGATGATCCAGCCGAATTGCCCCGTTGATAAAGGTTGCCTCGATTTCACCGTCGGCCAACTGATGCAGCGAGTCATATTTTGCATCCACGACTGCGGGCCAGAACACGATCTCCGCTCTCTCGGGTAGGGTCAGAAGCGCTTCGGCCAGATCGAAGATAGATTCCTCACACCCGCCGCAACTCGAACACCAATAAAAAGCGAGCTTGGGGAGAGGTGCCATATCAAAGCTCCCTTTCCACGGGCCTGCCGGTCGCCCCCGGACCCATTCCCCGTGTTCCGTTTCTTTGCAGCTGGTAATGGAACCGCATGGGACCCAGCATTCTGACCCGGTGGATCATCCCTTCTACAATCTCTACAAATCGCGTTCCCTCGTTGGCGGAAACGGATTCAAATCCGATACGCGCCGCTTCCACCCCCAAACCGGTCAACATCCTTTTGAGCAACAGGTGCCGTTTAAACGACTGGCGGTTGCCATCCCGGTAATGACAGGTCCCAGAGGGACAGGCCAGCACCAGAACTCCGTCCGCTCCGGCCCTGAAGGCTGACAGGACAAACTGAGAATCGACCCTCCCGCTGCACATGACCCGAACCGCCTTTAGATTGGGTGGATAGGCTAGACGGGCACGACCAGCGGCATCCGCTCCTTCGTAAGAACACCAGTTGCACAGAAAGCAAAGAATGTCGGGCTCAAAAGGCATCGTCTTTCCTGGACTTCAAAAGCCCTTCGATTTCAGAGTGCAATGTCTTTGACTTGAAATGTCTCGGACCGATGGCTTCCGCCGGACAGGCCGCCGCACAGACACCGCAGCCCCGGCAGATCAGATCGTTCACAGCGGTAATGCGCCTCTTGTCATCATGACAAAGGGCCCCGTAACGGCATGTGCCGATACATATTCGACATCCGGCGCATTGAGATTCATCGATTTCGGCGGTCAAAGGTTCGATGGGAATTTTTTCTCCCGGGATAAGCCGCTGTAGAATATTACCGGCGGCCGCCTGCCCCTGGGCAATGGAATCGGCCACATTCATAGGACTTTTTGCACATCCGGCGACATAAATTCCATCCACGGAGGTTGAAATCGGGGCCAGAACGGGATCCGCCGTTACAAAGAAACCCAACGAATCCAGTTCAAGGCCGAAACGTTCCGCCAGATCCCGGCCGCCGGCAGATCCCTCCATGGAAGAAGCCAGGACGGCCATGTCCACATAAAGTTCTTTTTCTTCCCCCGTCGCATCTGTGTAGGCGATCCGGATCCCCTCTTCTGACGGCAGCACATCGATCGATCCGGGTGATGCCATCCTTGAAAACCGGACCCGGCCCTCTGCTTGGATACGGTTGAACACCGCCTGGGCACCCGTTACGGGAAAGCACCAGTCTGCATAGATATGGAAAATCTCAGTATCCGGAAGCTTTTCGCGGATCAACCGGATAAATTTCAGGGAGTACATGCAGCATATCCCGGAGCAATGCGCGTTGTAGGCGTTGGATCGGGATCCAGCGCAATTCAAAAGGGCGATCCGGCGGGGGGACTGCCCACTTTTCATCCGGATCTCCCCTTCGGTGGGACCATCGGCATTGACCATGCGTTCAAACTCCAGGCCGTGATATATGTCCCGGCCGCCTCCCCAACCGTATTCCGGTGCCCGATGCAGGTCGATCAAATCGAAACCGGTAGCCAGTACCACTGCACCCACCGCAACTGTAAACTCAGTTTCGGTGTCTCCGAAGTTGACCGCCTCGAAAGGACATTCGGTCCGGCACGCATCACAGGAACCCTCTGAAAGGTGAAGGCATTGGGTCGCATCGATCAAGGCCACATGGGGCAAGGCACCGCCATAGGGTATGGTAATGGCTTTCCGCCGGTTCAAGGCCTCGTCGAATTCGTTGATCATGGTCACGGGACAGACCGTTACACACGCCTCACACCCCAGACATTTTGTGGGATCGACATACCTTGGTTTCTGCCGCACCGTTACGGTGAAATTTCCGAAATATCCCTTAATATCGACTGGTTCAGCCAGTGTCGCCAAGCGGATTCCCGGATGGTTCAGCACATTGTCCATCATCGGCTCCAAAATACAGGCGGCACAGGTCTCATCCGGAAACAGGGCATCGTACCGAACCGCCTTTCCCCCGATGCAAGGCTGACTTTCGACAAGGTGGACGGTCCTGCCCTGCTGCGCTAGGGTCGTGGCCGCGCTCAGCCCTGCCACGCCGGCACCCACCACCATCACATCCGGATTGCATTCGATCTCCCTTTCCTCCAGGGGTTCATGGGTCGAAACCCTTTTCACCGCCGCAAGGATGATCCGCTTGGCCCTTTCGGTGGCAGAATCAGACTCATGGGTGACCCAGGCGCATTGCTCACGCACGTTTGCTATCTGAAGGAGGTATGGGTTCAACCCGGCTTTTTTCACAGCCCGTCTGAAGGTTTTTTCATGCTCCTTGGGGGTGCAGCCGGCGATGACGATCCGGGTCAGATCTTTTTCCCTGATCTCATCTATAAGAAAAAGCTGCCCCTTTTCGGCACACAGGAGATCGAAGGTTTCGGCGCACGCGACCGCTTCAATATTGACCGCCCATTTTAGCAACCCGTCAATATCGATACGCGATCGGATATTCGGCCCGCACCCGCATATGAATACGCCTATCCTATCAGACATTTAATATGCTCCAGAAATAGATCCATAAAGAAAAGATAGTGGATCGGGAACCCGATGGCAAGAAACAAAATCGATCGATTGAGGCCGTATGGGGATGGGGCAGCAGGTGGGGTTTGGGGTTAATCCGGTCTGCCTGATTCAGTGGTGTAGGTTGTCTTGAAAGGCTCGGAGCGACACAAACGATGCAGATTACGGAGCGTCGTCGTATCCCCGTACCAGCACCTCCCTTGGCTTGGCCCCGTCAGACGGACCGACGATCCCTTCCCGCTCCATGGTTTCGATAATCCGCGCCGCCCGGTTATAGCCGATCCGAAGGTGCCGCTGAACCATGGATATGGATGCTTGCCGCGTTTGGGTGACGAGGGCCACGGCCTCGTCGTATTTCTCGTCATGTTCGGCGGCTTCACCGTCGGAAGCTTTCTCCGCCGGTGTTTCCGTCACCGCCTCCACATAGTCGGGAGGTTTCTGGGTTTTGAGGTGTTCGATGACCCGAGACAATTCCGTCTCAGAGATGTAGGCACCGTGGATGCGCTGAAGTTTGCCGGTCCCCGGCGGCATAAACAGCATATCCCCGTTTCCGAGAAGATTTTCGGCCCCGTTGGTGTCGATAATGGTGCGGGAGTCGGTTTTTGAAGAGACCTGAAATGATAGGCGTGTCGGAAAATTGGCCTTGATGATACCGGTCAGGACATCCACCGATGGCCGCTGAGTCGCAAGGATCAAGTGAATCCCCCCTGCCCGGGCCATCTGTGCAAGTCGTGTCAAGGCCACCTCCACATCCCGGGAGGCCACCATCATGAGATCCGCCAACTCGTCGATAATGATCACGATATACGGCAGTTTTTCCGGGGGGCTCCCGTCCGAAACCTTCTGTTGTTTTTCAATTTTCCGATTGTATTGGGAAATGTTCCGCACCTTCTCTTCAGACAAAAGCTCGTATCGCCTCTCCATCTCCCTGACTGCCCAGAACAGCGCGTTGGTTGCCTTTTTGACTTCAGTCACAACCGGGGTGATTAGATGGGGAATCCCATTGTAAAGTGAAAGCTCGATCCTTTTGGGATCCACCATGATGAGTTTCACCTCCTCCGGAGAGGATTTGTATAGAAAGCTGCAGATCATGGTGTTCAGTGCGACGCTCTTTCCGGTTCCCGTGGCACCTGCGATCAGCAGATGGGGCATTTTGTCCATCTCCGCCACTACTGGACGACCGACGATATCCTTGCCGAGACAGAGGGACAATCGGGATTTGGATTTCTCGAATGCACGGGATACCACCATAGTTTTAAAACGAACCACCGCCCTTTCGTCGTTGGGGATCTCGATTCCGATGGCCGCCTTGCCCGGTATGGGGGCCACGATCCGGATACTCAGGGCGCGCAGTGCCAGAGCAAGATCATCGGTCAGATTGACGATCTTGTTTATTTTGACACCCGGTGCCGGTTCATATTCGAAGGTGGTGATCACCGGACCCGGAGAGACTTCAACCACCTTTCCCCTGACACCGAAATCCTCAAGCTTCTTTTCCAGCAGCCTGGATTGCATGCGGAGGTTTTCCGTATTTGCGGATGTGGGGCCCTCCTCGGGTTCGTCGAGCAAATTCACAGAGGGGTTTTTATACCCCGAATCACCGCCCATAAAATCGAACACCTCCTGCTTGGGAGCCGGTGCCTCACGAATGGGTTTGGGTTTGGGGGCTTTTATCTTGATTTCCCGTTTGGCCGCCCGGGCATGGATCTTAAGCGTGTGCTCACGTTTTTTGGTTTTTTTTCTTTTCTCTTTCCATTTGACCCTGAAAGCCGAAATCTTCCCGAACAAAATCGTACAAAAGATCCAAAACCGTTTGCCGAAGGTGACCAGGGAAAATCCGGTGGTCATGATGAGACCGACCATCCAGATCAGCGTCAGAATGATGCCGGCCCCGGAGACGTTGGCGTATTTGACGAGAAATGCGGTCAAGGGAATTCCCAGCAAACCGCCGGTGGATATTTTTTTCCCGAATAGGACGATGTGATGGGCGGGGTGTGCCATAAGGCTGAAGATACCGCCGGTGGAAATGATAAGCAGCATCCCTCCTGAAAGGATGAGGAAAACGGCCCCTTTGTTGTAATCTCCGAAAAAATGGATGCTGATCAGCAGCAGGAGCAACGGGAGCCAGAAAGCTCCCAAACCGAACAGCCCGATGAAAATGCCCGCGGTATGCGATCCGAGTGTCCCGAACATATTCCGGATTTCACCCGAAGTCGTTGAATGGTGGATGGATGGATCCGCCGGATCGTAGGAAAGGAGGCTGATCAGGGTAAAAACGACAAGGAAAAATAAAAATATACCGGCTATCTCTTTTCGCAACGGTCATATCTCCTGAATAAACGGCAATATAACCGGATGTCGCCGGATGGTAAAGGAAAAATACTTGCGCAATGCCGTCTGGATCCTTTTCCGAATCTTTTGAATACGATCCGGAACTTCAGGCCCCACCTCCTCGACGATTTCCAGAATTACACACTGGGCGTCCTGCAGGAGATATCCGGTCGCCGTTTCGAAGACAAATCCCCGGGAAACGACCTCCGGTCCGTAGACCACGACACCGGTATCCTCGTCAAAAGCCATGTTCACTACAACAAAACCATCTTCCGACAGCAATTGCCGCTCTTTGAGAACACTTCTTCCGACATCCCCCACCCCTTTTCCGTCAATCATGACCCTTCCTGTGGGCACGCGATCGCGGATACCGGCCGTATTGCCGATAAACTCGATCACCTGCCCGTTCTCGGCCAGCAGGATGCGACGCGGGTCGATGCCCACTTGTTCGGCCAAGCGTGAATGAAGCGTCAGATGGCGGTATTCCCCATGAATCGGAACGAAGAACTTGGGCTTGGTCAGATTGATCATCAGCTTCAGCTCTTCCCTGAAGGCGTGGCCCGACACGTGGATATGGGAGATTTTCTCATAAATGACATCGGCACCCTGCCGATACAGGTTGTTGATGATGGCGGTAATTGCCCTTTCGTTGCCCGGTATGAATTTTGACGACAAAATGATCGTGTCATCCCGTTGAATTCGGATATGCTTGTGGTTGCCCGCCGCCATTCGTGACAGGGAGGCCATCGGTTCGCCCTGGCTGCCGGTGGTGATGATCATGATCTCTTCATCCGGATAGGAGGCGACCTCCCCGATATCGATCTCCACAACGGGGGGCAGCTTCACGTATCCGAGTTCTTTGGCGATACACACGCTGTTGGCGATGCTTCTGCCGTCAAATACGATCTTTCGCCCCAGGGCCAGGGCGATCTCGATGATCTGCTTGATCCGGTTGACGCTGGAAGCGAAAAGGGCCACGATGATCCGCCCTTTGCTCTTTCTGGCGATGCCGGCGAGGACTTCGCCGATTTCGTCCTCGCCGATGGTATACCCCTCCTTTTCCACATTGGTGGAATCGGACAAAAGGGCGAGAACGCCTTTGTCGCCGTACCAGGCGAACCGGTTGACATCGGTCATCATGCCGACACCCGACAAGTGTCCGATTTTAAAATCTCCGGTGTGCAGCACCAGCCCCTCTGCCGTGTTCACGGCCAGACCGATCCCGTCCACGACGCTGTGACAGACTCGGATGAAACCGATTTCGAATCGTCCAAACCGCACGGTTTCGTCGGGGGATATGTTGTGAAGACGCGCCGATGATAGAAGACCATGGTCCTCCAGTTTGTTTTTCACAACCCCCATGGTAAACGGGGTCCCGAATACGGGCACATTGATTTCACGCAATAGGAAGGGCAACGCCCCGACATGGTCTTCATGGGCATGGGTGAGGATAATACCTGCCACCTTGCCGTGTTTCTCCCTCAAATACCGAAAATCGGGAATGACAAAATCTACGCCGTGCATGTAATCTTCCGGAAACATCAAACCGGCGTCGACGATGAACATGGTGTCTTCATCTTCAAACAGCATCATGTTCAGCCCGATCTCGCCAAATCCGCCAAGCGGTATGATCTTGAGCATGTCTAGTGGCTCCCCTTCGCCCCGGACCTTTTCTGAACCATCATCTCCCGGATCTCCCTGACCAGTTGGTTTCGGGTTTCCATGGAATGGCCACGGGTCTCAACCGGTTTCATGATATCAAGTTCCACGGGGCGGGCATGGACCATCAGGCGATATTTGGGCATGATCCGCCGGGTCCCCCGAATGATCATCGGCACAATGGGAACACCCGCCTCTATGGCAAGTACGAAACCGCCCTTTTTGAACGGGATAATCTTTCCATTTTCGCTTCGGGTGCCCTCCGGGAAAATCATGACGGATGCGCCATTTCGAATCGTTTCAGCGGCCTGTCTCAGACTCCTGAACGCGGATTCCCGGTTGGTACGGTCGATGCTGATATATCCGGCACCCCTCATGCTTCGGCCGAAAATGGGTATTTTGAACAGCTCGGCTTTGGCCAGCCATCTGAACTGGACCCCTAAAGCCCCCAAGAGTACCGGGATATCGAAATTGCTCTGGTGATTGGCCATGTAGATATAGGGCTGATCTTTTTCAATGTGGGACAGGCCCTTGATGTGGACCTTCACAAAACTGATCCACAATATGGATCTTGCCCAAAACCGGGCCACGCGGTGCACTCGGTTGCCCGTGGTGTCAAAAAAAGACAAAAGGATGGCATAAATGCCCATCACGACGGTTACGGAGATGGTCCAGAGATAGATCAAAACGGTATGAATCAAAGGCATCATCGTAAAAAGTCCGCTTTGGGCGGATTGGGCCGCATCAGGTGATAATTTCAAGCTGTTCAAGAATTGCATCCACGGTATCGATCAACCAGTTCCGCTGTTTCCCGGTCGCGTATTTAATGCAATCGCATCGGATTCTGTCTTTGGCTCTCACCAGTAGTTCGCATGAAAGCCTGGTGTCATCCAGTTCCAAACTGAAATAATGGGGACGGCAATCTGAATGGCCGGATTGATCGTTATCGAGAAGGGCCTCTGGAATCTGTAGCCAATAGACCCCGTCGACACCCCCTTTGCTGAATTGGGTATCCAGGTAGTTTTTTATCTTTTCGAAGTCTTCAATTCTGAGTTCATCAACGACGTATTGTTTCATATCAAAGAATTACCACAGTAAACGGGTCGGTGTAAACCATTTGAATTTACATGAAGACCGGACCATCTTTGCCGCAATCGAGACAGGGGAGACAAGATGGGGGTTCTGTGTGGGTGTGCCGTTTCTGCAACCGGCAATCGTTCATATGAACCGTTCACCAAGGGCAGGCAAAAAGGCATCCGGAGTCTGGCCTTTCCGATCTTCTATCAGGCGGAATGTTAAGGATAAGATAAGGGTGAAGTGGAATAATAATACCGCACCCCGGTCCTATGGGAATGGATGAGACCGGGATGCGGTCAAAGGGAAAATTTTTAGGTTTCCTCTACAGTGATCGCTTCCGTTTCACAAACTTCCACGCAGCTTTCACAGCCAAGACATTCCTCGGCATTTACAGGCACAGATTTCTCATCCTCCATTTCGAAAACCTCCACCGGACATACATCTACACACTCTTCACAGCCTTCACATTTATCAGCCTCGACAGTGGGAATAAAAGCCATTTTAAAAGCCTCCTTTAGAAATATTTTGGGATACGGCGTTAATCAACACGATTATTTCCGATTTGGGCAAAGTCCATATACCAATTGATAGGGTGAGTCAAGAGGTTCATCACTATTTTTTCCGATTATATCTAAATATACGTAATTTATAAAAATTTATCTGAATTAAGAGAGCGGCGAGCAGCAGGCCCGCAACAGCCGTATCACGAACACAGAAGGGTAAAAAGCGTTTTTTGATCGCCGGGTCGCCGTTTTTGCATAACGGATGGTACAGGATCTTTGGAAAGGAAACGGGCCAGTATCTCAAAAGATGACAATGTCGAGACCACTAGAATCATAAATCCTTTTTCAGTTTCCGATTTACCGCGGTTCGTCATCTCCAGGTGATCCTGAGTGGCATCGGTCCAATTTCCTGCGGCAACCCGATCAAACAACTCTTTTACTCCTTGCCCCTCTTCAGACCGCACCTTTTCTTTTTGGACGTCCCGGGCGCTCACGAAATAAGAGACCGCCTGTTCATCCAGACGATCCGATATAAAATTGAATATGGCGGGACTGGTGGTCACAAATAGTGGCGCAGGGTCGGGTTGGATCAAAAACAAACGGCTCCAAGCGGCCAATCTGATTTCGGGCAGATAGCTTCCCGGATCCTCCCCATCTGTGGACGGATCGTTCGGTAGTTCCCACAAAGGCTCCCCGCTCTTTTCCCCCTTGAGATCCTCGAAAAGATCGGCCTCCAGCCGGCGAAGCTGTTCGAGATCCCCCTGGACTTCACGATTTTGTTCATCCATCACCCGGGCCATATGCAGAAACACCCGTGCCGCCTGAAGTGATTCGCCATCTCCGGTATCGGACTTTGCCGTATCACCGCGGCGGATATCCTGCCGAATGGCAGTAATGGACGTATCGCCAAAAAAAGGAATGGCGTCCCCTGCAGATTTATAATGGGACAAACCGCCAGCCTGGTGCAAATCGGCCCATGCCCGGTACTGCTTGAGAATATGTCCGAATTCCGCTTCATCCCCTTTGACCGGGATTCGGAATCGAAGAAAAGGGTGATCATCGCATCCCTTTTGTTCAGATCCCGGCAGATCCAGTTCAGAGGGAAGATACACCGTAACGGGGCCCAGAAAGTCGGCAACCGATTTGAGAACGGGATCGCTTGAATGCGTGAAGGGGAAATATACAGGGTTCATTTGGCATCCATCCTTAATCAACTTTCCCATCCCTGACCATCACACCAAGGGCCCGGATCTGCTCCCTCAACGCATCTGCCTCGACCCAATTTTTCTCCGCCCTGGCGGCTTTTCTTTTTTGGATCAATTGCCGAACCCTGGGATCTTCCAGCGGAAGGGTAAAATCGAATACGTTCAGGACCGAATCGATCCGCTTCAGGGCATCCAGAATCAATCCGGCACTGTGGGTATCGATGAGGTTTTGAAGGCAAAGGGTGTTGATAATTTTAATGTTCCTGAAAATGGAAGCCATGGCGGCGGACACGTTCAAATCGTCATCCATGGCGGCGACAAACTCATTTCTCACGTTGTAAACGATCTGGTTTGTATCGGGATAGGCGTCAATTTGGGGATCGACGTTCTGGAGCGTATTGACGCAGATGTTGATCCGCTTTAAGGACCTACGGGCATCTTCCAGCCTGCTGGGAGAATAGGTCAAAGGTTTGCGATAGTGACCAGACATGAGCCAATAACGAATCTCCTTACCGGAAAAACCTGCGTTTATCAAATTTTCCAGGGTAAAATTCCCTTCCCTATTTTCTTTCGAATCGTGAAGGTCCTGAACCCGTTCGCAATGCACCCAGTATTTGGCAGGAGACTTTCCTGTCAGCGCTTTTGCGATGGCAATTTTGTTTTCGTGGTGAGGAAAAATCAACTCCCGCCCGCTGGCCTCGATGTCGTATTGCTCACCCAGGTATTTCATTGTCATGGCGGTGCACTGCATGTGCCAGGATGGACGGACATTGCCCCAGGGCGTCGTTGCGAAAATACCCCGCTTTAACTCGGATAGTTTGGAACGTTTCAGGAGGGTGAAATCCCTTGGATTGTCCTTCTCATAGTCGTCCAAGTCCACCGTTGCACCGATCCGGATCTTGTTTAGATCGATGCCGGAAAGGCTTCCGTATTCGGAAAAACGAGAAATATCGAAATAAAGGGAGCGCAGCTTTTCGTATGCGGCTCCTTTTTCCACCAGCTTTTCAGTGAGTTTCACCATATCGTTTACATGCTCGCTGGCCAGTGGATACCTTGACGCCTCGGCAATGCCGAGCGCTTCTAAGTCCTGTTTTATCACGTCGATATGACCCTGGGTAAATTCCGACAGTCCCTTCCCCGCTTTCTCGGAACCCTCAATGGTGGTGTCATCCATATCTGTAATATTCATGACATGGTTGACATCAAACCCTCTGAATTTAAGGTACCGGGAGAGAATGTCGGAAAACACGAATCGGCGGCACTGACCGATGGGCATCCGGGTATTGGCGGTGGGTCCGCATGTGTACATGGAGGCCTTCCCGGGGACAAGCGGTTTGAATGGCTCTTTCCGACGGGTCATGGTGTTGAACAACTTGAGTCCGATCTCCTCTTCCACAGTGAACAGGGGTGTGCTGAGATACCGTTCGCCGTTGTCGGAAAATATAACAACCAGCATCCCCTGTTTCATGATCTTCGCCTTTTGAATAGCGACGGCCATGGCCGCACCGCTGCTCATCCCGACAAACAGACCCTCTTTTCGGGCCAGTTGCCGCGCCATTTCATAGGCCTCTTCATCTTCGATGTTGATCTTTTCGTCAAGGCGTTTTTTATCGAAAATTTCGGGACGATAGGCCTCCTTCATGTTCTTTAAACCCTGGATTTTGTGACCCAGGTAAGGTTCCACGCCGATGATCTGGACATCGGGATTGTACTCCTTTAAACGTTGAGACAGACCCATCAGGGTCCCGCTTGTACCCAGTGTCGCCACTAACATCGAGATCTCACCCTCTGTTTGTTCCCAGACTTCCTTAGCGGTGCCGTCATAATGGGCCATCCAGTTTGCCGGATTGTTGAATTGGTCCGCCATGAAGTAGCGATCGGGATTTTCCCTGGCAAGCCGGTAAACCTCCTCGATCGCCCCGTCGGTGCCCAGGTGCCCTGGCGTCAGACGGATCTCCGCCCCCCGGGCTTTCAGGATTTTCTGTCTCTCGATACTCACCGCCTCGGACATGGTCAACAGCAACCGGTACCCCTTGACGGAACAGACCAGGGCAAGACCGATACCGGTGTTCCCGCTGGTTGCTTCGATCACGATTTTATCGCGGGTTAATTCACCTGATTTTTCACCTGCCTCGATCATGTAAAGGGCCGGTCTATCCTTAACGGAACCCCCTGGATTGAAATACTCGAGCTTGGCCATGATTTTGACCGACGGATTGGGGTTGAGATGTCGAATCTCAACCAGGGGGGTATTGCCGATGGTATCCAGGATTGAATGTGTCATAAGGTTTGATCTTTCATCAATTCTGAGAGGAACCGGACGATATCGTCGCGGACGCGCTCCTTGGAGCGAGAAGCATCCACCACCCGGAAACGGTCTTTTTCAAGCCGGGCCTGTTCCAAATAACCGGTTCTGATTTTTTCATGAAACGCCACCGATTCATTTTCGAACCGGGTCTCCCTGCCGGATCGCTGGCCGCTGTTGATCTGGTTCCAGGCGCGGGCCAGACCGGTTTCAACCGGCAGATCCAGTAAGAAGGTAACGTCCGGCTTCAAACCGCCAAGGGTTAAATCATGAATTTGGTGGATCAAATCGATATCCAGCCCCCTGGCGCAGCCCTGATACACCAAGGTGGCATCCATGAATCGGTCGCATATCACTGTCTTTCCTGCATCCAAAGCCGGCAGGATGGCGGCGTGGACATGGTGGGTTCGGTCCGCCAGATATAACAGGAGTTCGGTATAAGGTGCGATGTTCCGGTTTTGAGGATCCAGGAGTATGGCCCTTATCTTTTGACCGATACCCGTCCCGCCCGGTTCCCGTGTGACCAGACAGTCATGCCCAACCCCTTTCAAAAAATCAACGATGGAACCGATCTGGCTGGTTTTACCCGATCCTTCGATACCTTCGAGTGTGATAAACATTCGACCGTAACGCCTCAAATATTGCCGTTTGGGAAACGATGTCGTTCATGCAGCGTCCAGCGGTTTATGAACCGGCAGAATTAACAGGAAACAGACCCCGCTCACGGGTATTTATTGAACTTGATCTTCCATTTTTTCAAGCTCTCAAGGAAACCATAATCCGTCGTGTCGCATTTGATGGGTGTAATGGATATGCAATTGTCGGAAAGGACCGACCCATCCACATCGGCGCTGTTCACGAACGTCTGCGAATCCGGTCCCGACCAGTAATATGGACGGTTTCGGGGGTCAACTCTTTTCTCAAAAAACTCGGATACCGGCGCGATGCTCTGCCGGCTGATGCGAACCCCCGATACCTCTGAAAAGGATACCCCGGGAATATTCACATTCAAGATCGTTCCGAAAGGCAGCCCCCTTTCATGGACCAACTCTGAAAGGACACAAACAAACTGCGCCGCATCTCCAAAGTGTTCCCGCTTCCTGCCGGCCGTGGAGATCGATATGGCGGGAATACCGTATAAGGAAGCCTCCTTTGCGGCTGCCACCGTGCCGGAATATTGAATATTGACCCCAACGTTTTCCCCCGGATTGATGCCGGATAGAACCATATCCTGACGATCCTTCAAAAGCTCCGAAAGACCCAGCCGAATGCAGTCCACGGGGGTGCCATCCACCGTATATCCGGACACACCGCCGTTGGTCTCAATTTTCTCCGGTCTCAACGGCTGATGCAGCGTAATGCCGTGCCCTACCGCACTGCGTTCCCTATCCGGTGCGATCACCGTCACGTGATGCCGAGTGGATAGTGTATCGTATAAAATATTTAAGCCTTCGGCATTAATACCATCATCGTTGGTCAGTAGAATATTCATGGAATTACAGGTCCAACTTCATCTTGACTTTTTTCGGTAAATTGGCTTTATACTCGAAATCCCAATTGCGTTCAAGCTGTTATCCCGGTAATAGAAACCCCGGTTATATCCTTGCTATTCACCCTAACCCAATCCGGACTGCTTATGCTTTCACATCACGATCCACGGAATTTTACTGCACCCCACGCCAGGCCGGCACCGCCATTTCCCCCGATCCTTCCCACAAGCATCCCGCTTCTTTTTGCCGTAAAGATACTTTTTTTGACCCTGACGTTGATGGTCCCTTCCGTTTCAGCTGCCGCGGATGATGTGTTAAAGGACAATCCGGATCTGCCTTGGCATATTACCGCCGACCGGCTCAACTACGACGACCAGGCAGAGCAGTATATCGGTGAGGGCAATGTTACCATCTCGAAAGAGGGAAAGAAACTTACGGCCGACTTTGTGAGGTTCGACCTGAGTACCATGGACGCATTCGCCGCCGGAAACGTGATCATGACCGTCGGAAAAGACCGACTCACTGGCGAACGAATGGAGATGAACCTGGAAACGGAGACCGGAACTGTGTACGACGGTACCATTTTTGTACACAAAGAACACTTTTATATCAGCGGTGCCACACTTCAGAAAATGGGAGAAAAGAGCTACACCGCGGATACGGCGACCGTGACCGCCTGCAAAGGGGATCATCCGGACTGGAAAATCACCGGCAAAAATGTGAAAGTCACCATGGAAGGAGTGGGCGTAGCAGACCATGCCACCCTGTGGGCGGGTAAACTGCCCGTTTTATATACCCCGTTCATTGCGTTTCCCATGAATAAAAAACGGGAATCGGGTTTTCTGTTCCCCCAGATCGGCACCGGAGACCGTAAAGGATTTGAGTTCAACCAGCCCTATTTCTGGGCCATAGACGATCATTCAGATGCGACCTTCTACGCCCATTACATGGAAGATAGAGGGGAAAAAATCGGTCTGGAATACCGGTACGTATGGGATGCTTCCTCCCGGGGAGCCGCCATGGTGGACGGCTTCGATGACGACCAGATCGACGACGGAACACCTGAAAACAGCCAGTGGGGGTATGGAGACGACAGCGCACTCAGACCCAATTCGGACCGCTATTGGTTCCGGATGAAACATGACCAGCAATTGCCCTTTGGACTGAACGCAAAGCTGGATTTGGACCTGGTCAGCGACCAGGACTACCTAGACGAGTTTAAGGGCGGATACGCCGGTTTCGACGCGACCGACGCCTATTTCATCAAATACTTCGGCCGGGGTCTGGACGATTACAACGATGCGGTACGCCTAAATCGCTTGAACCTGAACAAAAACTGGACCTATTACACCATCAACGCCGAAGCCAGATGGTATGACGATGTCGTGAGCCGGCGTCAGAACGATACCAACCCCATACTTCAGCGGCTGCCCTTCGTGGATTTCAACATTGCAAAGCATCCGTTCAGGGATTCCGCCGTGTATATCGATCTGGACTCCGGATACGACCATTTCTACAGGGAGGATGGTGAACGGGTTCACAGAATCGATGCGCACCCCCGGGTATACCTACCCCTCACTTTAGGCCACTACCTTTCCTTTGAACCCTCTGCCGGAGTCCGGGGCACCTATTGGTACGAAGCGGAAAAAGCATCGGGGGACACCAGCGAAGATGATACGCACGACCGAACCTTATACGACCTTAGGGCCGACCTGTCATCGGAAGTTTACCGGGTATTCAAAATCAATGGGGACCGGGTGCAAGCGCTGCGTCATGTGCTGCGGCCGCGTGTGGTCTGGGACTACATCCCGGATGAAGACCAGTCCGACCTGCCCAGTCTGGACGGCGTGGATCGAATCCTTAAAACCCACCGACTCACCTATTCGATTACCAATATATTCACCTCCAAATCGTTAGGCCAGATCAACGAGAAAGGACATGAAAAGGAAAACGCCGCGTTGCGTTCGGATTCAAGCGGCGATGAAGGCGCCGAAGCGGAATATTTTTATCGTCAAATCGGCCGTTTGAAGTTCGAACAGAGCTATGATATCAATGAAGCGAACGAAGACAATCCGGCACTGCGTACGAATCCCGCCCAGAAAGAGCCGTTCTCCCCTCTTTATGTCGAGTTGAACTTCACACCACTGGAGTACCTTTCCATGCGCGGCGACCTGACCCGTTCATTTTACCGCAGCTATTTCAATTCTCACAACATTGCAGTCAATCTGAAAGACCTGCGGGGGGACAAGCTGGGATTTGAGCATCGATATACGCACAACTCCAGTGAAACCTTTTATGCCGACCTTCAGGTGAAGATTACCGACCGGCTGCTGGCGTACGGTGATTACGAAAAAAACCTGTTTGACGGGAACGAGATCAGAACCGGCCTTGGACTTTTTTACAATAAAGGATGCTGGTCGGTTAATGCCAACTGGTCCAAACAGGAGGATGATCATCAGATCTCCTTCATGGTCAGATTATTCGGCCTGGGAGAATTCAGCAGAACATTTGACATGACCACATTCGGATTTCCATCCTCCACCGATCCGGTGGAATATCATTAGGAAACAGATCGTAAATATGCAGATCGATAAATTGGAACCCGCCTGGTATGCGGTGCACACCAAAAGCCGGTTTGAAAATGTCGCTGGTGAGGGCCTTTCTAAAAAATCTTTGGATGTATTCCTCCCGAAGATACTGGTCAAAAGCCGTCGTCGGGATCGGAAAATGATGATCCGCGTCCCTTTGTTCCCGGGTTATCTGTTTGTTAAAACAGATCTCAATCCATATGAGCAGCTTGAAATCCTGAAAACCGCGGGTGTGGTTCGACTGATCGGCAACAAGGAGGGGCCTGTTTCCGTACCCGAACCGGATATCGCCTCGTTAAAGATCATGGTGGAAAATGACCACCCCATTGAAACGGGAAACCGATTTAAAAAGGGCGACCGGGTGGTTGTGGTCCATGGACCCTTTATCGGCGTAACCGGAACCTTCCATCACTACAGAGGTCAGGGAAGGGTTATCGTAAATATTGACGCACTGGGACAATATGCCGGGGTAGAAGTCGATGCGGATGACGTGGAGAAGTTACCGGAAATATTATCATAACTGGTTGACTTCTTATAATCTTTTGTTGTAGTCTGCGTTTTAGGGGTAATTGTCCACCCGCTATGGCATGAAGGAGGATATATGAATAAGCTGGAGTTGATCTCAGCGCTGAAAACGGAAGCGAATATTTCAAAATCGGAAGCCGCAAGGGTCGTTCAAATTTTTTTCGACGATATGGCCGAAGCGATGGCGCGGGGAGAACGGGTCGAAATTCGCGGCCTCTGCAGTTTTTTTGTAAAAAAATATAAAAGCTATGTGGGCCGAAATCCCAAAACCGGCGAGAGGGTTTCCATCGAACCCAAAAAGCTTCCCTTTTTCAAATCGGGGAAGGAATTAAAGGAACGGGTTGACCATTAACACCGTAAATAGGTTCTCGCAGATTTTAGGACAGGAACAACCGGCAAGCATACTATCCTCAATTCTCCGCAAGGGTAAGATTCCACATGCCCTGCTTTTCACCGGATTACCCGGTACCGGGAAGACTGAAGCAGCCCTGGCTTTTTCCAAGGCATGCAACTGTATGGTTCGGGATGGCCGCGGAAGCGGCCAATCCGCGAAAAACCCGCCAAGCACCTATTCATCGGAAAGCGAAAACAGCAGCGACACTCCACCGGATTGCCGCTGCAAATCATGCCGAACCATTGACAATGACAATCATCCGGACATTCTTAAGATTGGCCCATCCGGAGTCTTTATCAAAATCGAACAGATCCGGGATATCCTCCATACCCTGTCAATGAAGCCTTACCAGGCGACCTGGCGGGTGATTCTCATATCCCATGCGCATACCATGAATCCTGCAGCAGGCAATGCCCTGTTAAAGGTGCTGGAAGAGCCGCCGGCCCAAACCCTGATCATCCTGACCACCGACCAAAAAGACAGGCTCCTCCCCACAATCGTCTCCCGATGTCAGCAAATCCGATTTAAGCCGATTCCCCACCAACGCATCGCCTCATTTCTGGTAAACACGCCTGGGATAAAGCCGGAGCAAGCCGATATGGTGGCCGCCATGTCCAACGGCAGTATTTCCATGGCTGAACAAAAAGCGAAAGGGGACTGGATACGGCTTAGGGACCTGATAATAAAGGAGATCTCAACCCTTTCAAACAAGTCGATTTCAACGATTCTCGCATTTGCTGAAAAACTTGCTGGGGATAAAACCGATATACCGGATTCATTGGATATCATTCAATCCTGGCTAAGGGACATTCTTATCTATCCCTACGCGCCGGATAGAATTATCCATAAAGACTTGACCGATAGAATTCTATATGCTTCAGAGAGATTTGATTCGACAGATGTACTCCAAAAAATGGAGGCGCTTGAAAAAACCCGACTTCTTCTCCAGACGAACGCGAACACGCGTCTCGCTTTGGAATCGATGCTGCTGGAGATGGCGAATTGGAAACAAACGGGTTGATCCGGTGAAAACCATCGATTCGGATTGTGTATGGTATTAAAATGGAAGGTTTAAAAATCAGGATAACAAATGGGAAAAGTCGTCGGAATCCGGTTTAAACCCGCCGGTAAGATATATCACTTTGACGCCGGTGCCTTTGTCCTCAACAAAGGGGACCACGTCATCGTTGAAACTGAAAGGGGACTCGGGTTCGGAAAGGTGATCACTCCTCCCGTCCCAATTGAAGCGTTAAACCCGGACCATGCAAATCGACCTTTGAAAAAAGTGTTTCGTCTGGCCAGTGACAAAGATTTCAACCAGATCGATCGAAACCGGAAAACCGAGGGTCGGGCACGCGCCTACTGCCTCAAATGTATTAAAAAGCTAGACCTGAAAATGAATTTGTTCAACGTAGAAAGCGCATTCGATGGCAGAAAGCTGACCTTCTATTTCACTTCCGACGGACGTATCGATTTTCGGCAGTTGGTGAAAATGCTGGTTAAAAAGCTCGGTGTCAGGATCGAAATGCGTCAAGTGGGAATTCGGAACCAGGCAAAGATGTGCGGCGGTATCGGCCGGTGCGGGAGGGCCATATGCTGTACAACGTTCATGGAAAAATTCGGCCCCGTATCGATCCGAATGGCAAAAGAGCAGGGATTGTCACTAAACCCCACAAAAATATCGGGGCAATGCGGGCGATTGATGTGCTGCCTGACATTTGAAAACGATACCTATAAAGCGCTCAAAAAAAAGTTCCCAAAAATCGGGAAAACGGTACTAACAAAACAGGGCAAAGGTAAGGTGATCCGGCATAATGCCATCCGCAATAGAATCGCCGTCAGATTGGAGGGAGGTTCGGAAGCGGAAATGGGGCCTGAAGATATCATCAGAAAATCGAAATAGCGGAGAGACGATGCAAACGCCTTATTATATAACGACACCGATCTACTATGTTAATGCAAGACCCCATTTGGGGCATGCATACACTACGATAGTGGCGGATGTGCTGGCCCGGTACCACTCGATGAAAGGTGAAGATACTTTCTTCCTTACCGGCACGGATGAACATGGGGATAAGATTGTCCGGGCAGCAAAAAAGAAGGGCCTGACGCCCCGGGAATATGTGGACAGTATCAGCGGTCTCTATCGCGCCCTGTGGCCGAAGTTGGATATCGAAACCAGCGCATTTATCAGAACCACCGACCAACCCCATGTCAAAGTGGTTCTCAAGATTCTACAGAAAATCTTCGATTCGGGTGATATCTATTTCAGCGAGTATGAGGGGCAATATTGTTTCGGGTGCGAACGCTTCTACACCGAACGGGAATTGGTGGACGGTAAATGTCCCGACCACCAGACCCCACCGGAAACCATCAAGGAAAGCAATTATTTTTTTAAAATGAGCCGATATCAGGACTGGCTGATGGAACACATCCATCAACATCCTGATTTTATCCGTCCCAAACGATATCGGAACGAAGTGCTGGCATTTTTAAAAGAACCGCTTGAGGATCTTTGCATCTCCCGACCCAAATCGCGCCTGGCCTGGGGGATCACCCTTCCATTCGACGAAAACTATGTAACATATGTGTGGTTCGATGCGCTGATCAACTATATCTCCGCGATTGGATATCCCGACGGTGATCTCTATCACCGGTATTGGCCGACAGCGCAGCATATCGTGGCAAAGGATATTCTCAAACCCCATGGTATTTATTGGCCGATCATGCTCAAAGCCGCGGGGATTCCAGTGTATCAGCATCTGAACGTACACGGCTACTGGAACGTGGACGAAGGAAAAATGTCCAAATCCATCGGCAATGTAGTCGAACCCATGGAGCTAAAAAATATTTATGGTCTGGACGCTTTCCGGTTTTTCCTGATGCGGGATATGGTTTTCGGGCTGGATTCCAGTTTCAGCGAGGACGCCATGGTGAATCGGATCAACTCCGATCTGGCCAATGATCTAGGCAACCTCTTCTCAAGGACGCTCACCATGGTGCACAAATACCTGGGGGGCACCATACCGGACCCGCCGGTTGAAGCTGAGAATGAGTTCGGCTCCTCCTTAAGGTCCGATGCTGTGACCGCCATTGCGGCGTATGAAAAATCCATGGATGACTTATCTATTCACAAAGCCCTGATGAGCATTTGGGAATTTGTGGGCCGAATGAATAAATACATCGATGTCACAACACCTTGGCAGCTGGCGAAGAAAAAGTCGAGCGAAGTTCAGCTCCAGGTGGTGCTGGTCAATCTGCTTGAGGGACTCAGAGTGGTTTCCGGTCTGATATCCCCGATCATGCCGAAAACCGCTGCCACCATGCAGATCCACCTGGGAATGAAAACCGGTGAATCACCCATCTGTCTTGCGGACCTGAAATCATGGAAAGGGTTGAATCCCGGCGCCCGACTCCCCAAAACCATCACCCTATTTCCCAGGATCGATCCGGATAAGATCACAATTAAACGCGCATCTGATGCGGAACCGCCGGTCGCACCCCTTGAGTTCAAATCGGAGATCTCCTTTGAGGAGTTCGGCAAAATTGATCTGAGAGTTGCAAAAGTGATTCGTGCCGAAGCGGTCCCAAAATCCAAAAAGCTGATCAAATTGGAGGTCGACGTGGGGGAAAAACGGACAATCGTGGCAGGGATCTCCCAACATTACGAACCCGAGGATCTGGTCGGCAAGCAGATCGTGGTGGTGGCCAATCTGAAACCGGCGAAACTAATGGGAGTTTTATCAAAGGGGATGCTCCTGGCGGCGGTAACCGACCAGGAAAGCGTAGTGGCAACCGTAGAGAAACCGCTCCCCCCGGGGACCCCCCTTCGATAGATAAGATGAATCAAGAATGAAGATAAAACGCCCCGTATCGAATCGTTTCGGCGACAACGACACTGCCCATCGCCAAAACTGGCGGGCATACCAAATGTCTCTTAAGCGGACCTCGCTTCATAGGCGAATTCGACGCAAGACATTCCGATATATCGTGCTGTTGATGCTTTTCGCAGTCGGCATTTACGCTGTGCTGGGTGGCGTTATCGGTGTCGCCTGCCATAACCGGCCACAGGATACAACAGATGCTAACGGCAACCGTTTAGCCATTACACCGTTTGACAAACATCGGATTCAATCCCTTTTGGGGGACCATCGCTTCACCAATCTTAAAGAAAAAAAATTCGGTCTGATCCACGAGGGAAAGCATTTGCAGGTTGAAACGAGCCTCGAGATGCCGCTTCAGAATTTCTTGTTCTCCCGCCTGAACACGACCACATCGCGCCATATCGCCATTATTGCGATGGAGCCGCGAACGGGTCGTGTCCTGGCAATGGTCAGTTTCGACAAGGAAGATGCGACAAACAATCTCTGTCTCAATAGTCACTTCCCGGCAGCCAGTATATTTAAAGTTGTCACAGCGGCGGCAGCGATCGAAAAGCATCATTTCAAACCGAATACAGTGATGACGTATAACGGAAAAAAATACACATTATACAAATCACAGTTGAAAGAAAAAAAGAACAAATGGACCCGGAAGATCACACTAAAGGATAGTTTTGCCCAATCCGTCAATCCGGTATTCGGCAAACTGGGAGCGCTCCACCTAAAGAGATCGGATCTGATGGCGTATGCGGACGCATTCGGTTTTAATCGACAAATCGATTTTGAGATACCACTGCCACCCAGTTCCATAATAATTACGGACGATCCCTATCAACGAGCCGAGATCGCTAGCGGGTTCAACCGGATAACACGAATATCCCCCCTTCACGGCGCTCTGATGGCCTCGGCGATTGTGAACAGCGGTCGTTTGATCGAACCGACCATTGTGGATCGGATCAAGAATGAGAAAGGGGACACGATATACCGTGGAAAAGCGGTCACCGTGCAGCAGGCTATCAAACCGGCCGGAGCGGAAACAATAACAGGCCTAATGACGGAGACCATCAAATCGGGTACCAGTAGAAAAATTTTCAGAGGGTACAAGCGGGATAAAATCCTCTCTCGTTTGAATATCGGGGGCAAGACCGGATCCATTGATAATGACAACCACGACGTCCGGTATGACTGGTTCGTTGGATTCGCGGAAGAGAAAAACGGATCGGAAAAGATTGTGTTCTCTATCGTGGTTGGCCATGAAAAGTATATCGGCATCAGGGCGGCAGCATATGCAAAGATGGCAATGAAACACTATTTCAAGAATCATTTTGCCGGTATCACAAAGAAAAACAAAGACAATGCGGAGGGATAAGGCAGGTGCTTTCCACCGTTGAAAGGAGTCGAAATGCCGGGATTTGAAATATTCGGTGATGAGGAACGACAAGAGGTGTTGGATGTGCTGGATACAGGGGTCTTGATGCGATATGGCTTCGATCAGGCCCGGAAAGGCCACTGGAAGGCAAAGACCTTTGAAATAGAACTGGCGGAACGTCTAGGGGTGCGCCATTGCCATCTGTGCGCCAGCGGAACCGCAGCCCTGAGCATCGCTTTGGCTGCCTGCGGGGTCGGTGCAGGTGATGAGGTCATCGTTCCGCCTTTCACATTCGTGGCAACCATCGAGGCAGTTTTAGCCGCAGGCGCCATTCCGGTGTTCTCCGAGATCGATGAAACCCTCTGTTTGAATGCGGCGGCGCTTGATTCCGCAATCACTCCCCATACCAAGGCGGTATTGCCGGTGCACATGTGCGGTGCGATGGCAAAGATAGAACAGATTCGAGAGTGGTGCGATTCAAAAGGCATCATCCTCATCGAGGATGCGTGCCAGGCACTGGGAGCCGAGATAAATGGTAGGGCGGCAGGCACTTTCGGAAAGATGGGCTGCTTCTCGTTCGATCCGGTAAAAACCATCACCTGTGGAGAAGGGGGTGCCGTCATTACCGACGATGACACGCTTTATGATACGGCGCAGGCATGGGCGGATCATGGACACGATCACATCGGGGATGACCGGGGGCTGGAAGACCATCCCATCATCGGAATCAACCACCGCATCAGTGAACTGAACGCCGCCGTGGGGCTTGCTCAACTCAGAAAACTGGACCTGATTCTGGAAAGGCAGAAAGCCAACAAGTCGAAGTTGAAAGAGGCGATTTCAGATTTTAAGAAGATCCAGTTTCGTGAACTGCCCGATGGGGTGGGAGATTCGGCCACCTTTCTCAGCTTCCTCCTCCCTGATGAGAACACCGCCCGAGAGACGGCCCGGGCGCTGGGCCAGGCAGGCGTCGATGGTTGTTTTTACTGGTATGACAACAACTGGCATTACTTCCGCCAGTGGCACCATATGAAAAAACTGGCATCGCCGGCAACGTTGCCGCTTCGGCTGCTCAAACGCTGTCCGGACTATGAAAAAGTGCAACTCCCCCAGTCTGATCAGATCATGAGTCGAACCCTCTCCATGCAGATCAAATTGTCCTGGACAGAAGCGGAGTTGGATAAGCGTGCACATGCGATGTCGAAGATTTTCCGACAGCTGTAATCATCACATGATGTACAATATAATCAATGGGATAAAATATGTTCAGAAATTTCAAAACCGTACCGCAGGTGATATTCGGAAAGGGATGTTTCAATCAGGTCGGTGAAATCCTGCAGCTCAAGCGACAGTCGCCCGAGGCTACCATGGTCTTCCTCGTGGACGATGTTTTTAAAGGCAAAGATCTCGAAAATCGATTGCCTCTTGAAAAAAACGATCGGCTGGTATGGGTTAACGTGGACGATGAACCCAAAACGATCGATGTGGACAAGCTCCGGAACCAAATCAACGCCGATGTCAATGGGGATCCTGACGGCGTTATAGGAATCGGGGGCGGCTCCACAATGGACCTTGCCAAAGCGGTTTCTCTAATGCTGACCAATCCGGGAAGTGCAGCAGATTACCAGGGTTGGGATCTGATTCGGCATCCAGCCGTGTACCATGTGGGCATCCCGACCCTGTCCGGCACGGGTGCGGAGATATCCAGAACCACCGTCCTCACGGGTCCGGAAAAAAAACTGGGAATCAACTCCGATTTCACGGTGTTCGACCAGATCGTGATGGATCCCGAATTGACGGCAGGGGTGCCGAAAAATCAGTGGTTTTTTACGGGAATGGATTGCTACATTCACTGCGTTGAATCCCTAAAAGGCACCTATCTCAATGCTTTTAGCCGTTCGTACGGTGAAAAAGCGTTGGAATTGTGCCGGGATGTTTTTCTGGGAGATTGCGACGACCCTGCGGATAAATTGATGATCGCATCCTATTTCGGAGGAATGAGCATCGCGTATTCCCAGGTCGGGGTTTGCCATGCGCTATCCTACGGTTTATCGTTCGTAGCCGGGCTTCATCACGGAATCGGCAACTGTATTGCCTTTAACTACCTGGAAGAATTCTATCCGGATGGCGTACGGGAATTCCGGCGAATGCGTGAAAAACACGGCATCGACTTGCCAGAGGGCATCTCCAGCAATTTGTCTTCCGACGGTGTCGATACCATGATAGACGTCGCCCTCGGGCTCACGCCGCTGTGGGAAAATGCCCTGGGAAATGACTGGCAGCGCATCATGACCCGGGATCGTGTCAGGGCGCTGTATCATAAAATGTAAGGCCCATCAGAAAACATAATCCGGCATCAGAGGCGATTTGATGGCCCAAGTGAGCTAAAAAAAATTCGGATAAAATTCATACATCCTTTTATAGGTGACTGACATGACCACATCATCTGAAGCACGCAAAGGGTTTGCACCATCATCGGATGGTGAACCGGATGGGATCAGAAATCAAGTTTTAAGGACCGGCAGCCGGATGATCGCATCCTTGCGTCGGATTCTAAACCTGCCGGTTCTTTTTGGATATCGCCCCCAGCGAATCACCGTACCCAGCCTCATTTTCTTCCCGTGTCTTCCCAACCGACTTAGCTGCGGGCTGACTGGAATCGTCTATTACAAAAACGTTTCTGACAATGCAGATGAACCGGAACCGTTTCCGGACCTGGCGCCCCTGATGAAGAGGGTTGAAAAAAACCTTTTCTCAGATTTAAGTGGACAGGGAAACGCGCTTCTAGAAAAGGTTTACCTCGGGGGGAGGGAAAATACGGAGCGTATGGCGAAGTATATCCGGTCCCTTAAAAACATCGGTTTGTTCCACAGAATCTACGAAGAAAAAGACCTCCAACAGGGCTTAGTAAAATTATCCAACCGTTTGACAGATATCATAGAAGCGGAATCGGAGCAGCTGACCCGTCACATGGGAGTTTTGTCCAAACGAGAAGTGGAAGCGATGTCCAAGGGAGTCGAGGCGCTCCGGGATATCCTTTGGGGACTGAGAGAGGAGATACTGGCCAATCTAAAAAAAATAGAAGCGTTATTTCCCAAGCCTGACATGGCGACCTCTAAAAAGATCATCCGAATTTTTAAGAACATCAATGCAGTTCTCAATAGCATTGACCGGCTTGAGGTGAGAGGACGCGACTCTGCGGGTATCTCACTGATGTTTACACTCGAAGCGGATGAGTTCCAGGGATTTATGGAAACCCTGGAAAACGTTGATCTAAAGTCACAATTCGAAGAGAGAAATCAAGCCGAAATCTTGATGAACAATTCGATAACCGTCCGCCACCAGAAGGAAAACGGGGGTAAAGGCCGGGTGGCAATCACCCTGGTATATAAGGTGGCCGCTGAAATTGGCAGCCTTGGGGACAATATCATCTTCCTTCGCTGGCAGATAAAAAACGACCAAATCCTGCACACACTGGTCAACTTCTCTTATATGTACCATACCGTCCTCTGCCATACCCGGTGGGCTTCCATCGGTGCCATTACCGAACCCAATTGTCATCCGGTGGACAATCAAACCCTGGACGTTCCGGAAAATCGGGGCGGCATTATCCACGTTTGCCTGAATGGAGATATCGATAATTATATTGAACTGAAAACGGAACTTGAAGCAAATGGCTGCATCATTCATGAAGAGATTGGAACCGACACAAAAATAATTCCCCTCCAGGTTCAGGCCTATCTCTCAAAGGGGCACGACATCGAAACGGCCTTTCGCCGGGCGGTCAACGATTTTGAGGGATCACACGCCATATCCATGCACACGGACATCGCCCCCGGCAAGCTGTTTTTGGCGCAAAAGGGCAGCGGCCAGACCATTTTTGTCGGTCTGGCCAAGGATCACATGATGCCGGCTTCCGAGGTATACGGGTTTGTGGAGGAAACGCCTTATTACCTGAAGATGGACGGAGAGAAGGTGGTCACCGGGAAAAACGGCGACACCCAGGGCCAGATTTTCGTACTGAACCAGGATGCCAAAGGCCCCCAGGATGGTTTAAAGGCGATGTATTACGACGGAACCCCTTTCGCTCCGACCACTGAAGATCCCAATAAAACCGAAATTACATCCCGCGACATCGATCGGCAGGAGTTTCCCCACTACTTTTTGAAAGAGATCTCCGAATCACCCGCTTCCGTTGAAAAAACCCTTCAGAACCGCTGGAAAATCAGAGAGGACGGCGGACAGCTGTCAACCGTTACACTGGATGACGCCACCCTGCCTGAGAAACTTCGGTCCGCCCTTGTCGACGGACAGATTCGCCGGATTTGCTTCGTCGGCCAAGGAACGGCCGGTGTCGCAGCCCTGACGTGCGCCAACATTCTTGAGCACTACATGAAAGACACATCCCTTTATATTTCAGCGTTGAAAGCTTCCGAACTTTCCGGCTTCAAAATTGACCCGGATGAAAACGGTGAAGGCATGGCCGACGCCCTGGTGGTAGCCATCAGCCAATCCGGAACCACGACCGACACCAATCGAACGGTGGATATGGTGAAAGAACGGGGTGCATATACACTGGCCATCGTTAATCGAAGGGACTCGGATGTGACCTTCAAGGTTGACGGCGTCATGTATACCAGCAGTGGCAGAGATATCGAGATGTCCGTAGCCTCTACCAAGGCGTTTTACTCCCAGATCGTGGCGGGCGCCCTTTTGAGCCTCAAGATGGCGGAACTGACGGGTCGCCGAAAACCCGAATTCATCTCCGCTGAAATCGACCGGTTACGCAGACTCCCAGACCATATGAGGAAAATACTTGCCATGGCGGGAGAGATAAAGGCATCGGCAAGAAAACATACGACGACCAAAACATATTGGGCTGCAGTGGGTAGTGGTCCCAACAAAGCGTCGGCAGACGAAATTCGTATCAAACTCAGCGAACTTTGCTACAAAACAATCTCATCCGACTTCGTTGAGGACAAAAAGCACATCGATCTCTCTTCAGAACCGTTGATCATTGTCTGTGCCGCAGGGGTGAGGCCCACGGTGATTGGAGACATCATCAAGGATACCGCCATCTTCAAGGCCCATAAAGCGACACCCATCGTCATTACGAATGAGGGGGAACATCGGTTCGATACCTACGCGGCAGATGTTTTTAAAGTGCCGCTTGTGACCGAGCACCTGTCACCCATCGTCAACACCCTGGCCGGCCACATCTGGGGATATTACGCCGCGCTGACCATAAACGACGGTTCCAAATTCCTGTTCAGCTTCAGGGAAAAGCTTCAGAAAACCATCGATCAGTACGCAGCCGATGGATTGAACGTATTTGAACTGGTGGTAGAAAGATCGTTCCGGGAAAAGATCGTTCAGTTCTATAGACAATTCAGACAAAAAAAAGCGGAAAACGGCCTGCCGACGGCCATGGGCCTCGAAGCGGCTTCAGACCTGACCTTGTTGCTGAAGTACCTTGCCGGCAAACTGCCGGTTCCCGACTTTGAAATCGATTTCGGCAAAAAAGGGACCGCCCTGAATATGATCAATACTTTGATGGAATGCCTCGGAGATGCCATCAATAACATGGCAAGACCGGTGGACGCCATAAAGCATCAAGCAAAAACCGTGACTGTCGGAACGAGCCGTATCAGCGAAGCAGTGGAAGGCATCCTTTTCGATTCCCTGTCAAAATACAACATCAGCATCTCCCGTATCACCAACAGAAATGTTATCGTGTTGAAAAACCTCCAGGGAATTGTGTCCCGGATCGAAGGGGCGATTCTTTACCGGATCGACAATTTGGACCTTTTGGGAGGTCCCACCGAAAACACCACCATCGAAGTCGTTAAAAAAGAGGGGATCTTGAAACCGATCCCTTCAAGGGTTGAATCCGATACACGACTCAAAGGAACCAAGCGTATCATCGTAAGGGAAAAAAATGTCTGGATTGGCGTGGGTAAAAAAGATGACCGGAACATCGTCATGATACCGGTCATATCCGCCTCTGCATCGGAAGAAGATATCATCGACAATCTTCTTTTGCTGAACATCTCCTTCAAAGAAAACCCGTCGCTCCCGGTCAAAATCAAAGCCCTGGGCGGAAAATTCGAACGCATCAAGAATATTGTTCAGGAAAGCAGTATCGAATGGCTGGATGATTATATCGAACTCGTGAAGATGGAAGATCTTTTCGGTCTATCCGCGGAAAAAATAGGGGATCGTATCGCATCCACCTTGAGTTGACCCTGCAATTGCATCAGATATCACATTTCAACCAGGCAGCTACAATGCGGCCATGTGCCGAAGTTATCTGATTCTGGATCCTGGTTTCTGGATGCTGGATATTTTCGATACCACAGTTTTAAGTTTTCTTGTTTTCCAGTATCCAGCATCCAGCATGCGTCGCTATTGGCAACCTTGCCATTGCCAATTCCCGGAATCGATCATCAATCCCCTTTCCGGTTGTTGAATGCTGCCCGGATGAACTCCCGGAACAGGGGATGGGCGGCCATGGGCCTTGATTTAAATTCAGGGTGGAACTGGCACCCCAAAAACCAGGGGTGGTCCCGGAGCTCAATTATTTCAACAAGGTCGCCGCTGGGGGAAGCGCCGCTGAAAACAAGGCCTTTCTCTTCCAGCGGCGTGATGAAATCATTGTTGAACTCGTACCGATGACGGTGACGCTCCGAAATATCGGTTTCGCCATATGCTTCATAGGCCAGGGTATCCGACTTGATCCGGCAGGGATAGGCGCCCAGTCGCATGGTGGCCCCTTTATCGGAATCAACATCTCTAACCTGAACGGTGTTGGTCTTTTCATCAAACCATTCCCGCATCAGATATATCACCGGATGCGGGGTATCTTTATCAAACTCAGAGCTGTTGGCACCATCCATGCCGGCGACATGACGGGCATATTCAATTACTGCGACCTGCATGCCCAGACAGATTCCGAAATAGGGCACATTCTTTTCCCTAGCATACTGCACGGCACAAATTTTTCCTTCGATCCCCCGGGATCCGAATCCGCCGGGCACCAGAATACCGTCTACGTCTGAGAGAATTCCACTGCAACTGTCCGGATCGATGGTTTCCGAATCGATAAACTCAAGATTGACCCGGCAGTTATTTGCGATTCCGCCATGATACAGCGCCTCATTCAGGCTTTTATAGGATTCGGTTAGGTCCACGTATTTCCCTACAATACCAATTGTAACCGAATGAGCGGGAGATTTATAGCGTTCCACAAACTGTTCCCACTCTTTCAACTGCGGAGCACGAGTCCAGATATGCAGCTGCTCCACAATTTTTTCGTCCAGCCCTTCACGGTAAAAATTGAGCGGCACTTCGTAGATGCAGTCCACATCTTTGGCCGTAATGACGGCATCTTCTCCGACATTACAGAAAAGTGCGATTTTGGCTTTTATCTCCTTGGATAGATTCCGATCCGCCCGGCAAAGCAGGATGTGGGGTTGAATACCAATGCTTCTGAGTTCTTTGACACTGTGTTGCGTCGGCTTGGTCTTTACTTCTCCGGCAGTCCCGATATAGGGTACCAGGGTTAGATGAATATAAAGGACGTTTTCATCACCGGCATCGGCCCTGAATTGGCGGATGGCCTCGAGGAACGGCAGGCTTTCTATGTCGCCGATGGTGCCCCCGATCTCGACAATGACGATATCCACACCATCTGCCACCAGTCGGATACTTTGTTTAATCTCATCTGTGATGTGGGGGATAACCTGAACCGTCCCACCCAAATAGTCACCGCGCCTTTCCTTGTTGATCACGGCATTATAGATTTTGCCGGTGGTGAAATTGTTGTCTCTTCCAAGGTTCGCGTGGGTGAACCGTTCATAATGACCCAAATCAAGATCCGTTTCCGCCCCATCATCCGTAACAAAGACCTCGCCATGTTGAAACGGATTCATTGTTCCCGGATCCACATTGATGTAGGGATCCAGTTTTTGGATGGTGACCGTCAGTCCCCGGCTTTCAAGAAGTGCACCAATGGCTGCCGAAGCCAACCCCTTGCCAAGAGACGAGAGAACCCCGCCGGTGATGAAGATGTATTTGGTGTTTGTATCCATTGCCTCCTCGGTTTCCTACTGGGTTAACAAGAATTACCTACATATCGGTGACTCACTGAGACCACATGTCGCCGTATCCCCAAAATCAGGATCAGTCATAGATGTTTCTAAACTCTTCTATTGCCTTTCTGATTTCATCCAGATCATCTGGTTCCCTGCTGCCGTTTCCATCGGGAGATTTGCTGCGATACATGGCCCGAAGATGCGCTGTATCGAAATAGTCCTCTGCAAATCCGGAATCAACAGCGGTTTCTTCCGCATGAATCTCACGCAATAGCGCCTCTTTTTGAAAGAACTCGACGTGCATGGGATACCATATTTTCCCGAGCTGTCGCCATTTGCGGTATCGTATATCCAGAATCGGACCGGTTTGTTCCACCGCGTCCCGTACGACCATCAGGCGAACAGGGCGAAAGGTTTCTTTGTCCAGCCACAACTGTGGAAGCGATTCATCCGGATATTGCGCACCGATGATAAGAACGATGCGCTCCTCAAACCGTCCCACACTCGATACATGGACGTCAATCCCATGTTGGATCAGCCGCTCTATCAATAATTGCCGCGTGCTGTATAGAATAACATCCTTGTAACTGTCAAACCAGGTTCCGGATTCTGTTGATAAATTACCGTCCACAATGGAAAGGCGGTCCCGTGGCGTAACCACATGGATCCGCCGGATATTGTCCGCTTCGATATCAGATCGGAAACGATCCGGGAAGCGGTAGCGTAAGATCTCGGGAACTACTGTTTCTTCTCCAGTAATCTCAAGATCATGGAGCACCAGCCGCTGAGAGACTTTCAGTTGCCGCGCCCTGCCGTTATTCGTCATCATCAGTTCAAGGATATGGGGACCTTGGAGCACGTATGCAGACCCATGAGTGGGAATCATGGCAAAGGCGGCGATGACGGTGATAACAATCCGGCGTAGCATTTGCATATATCGACTGACTCGATAAAGGCTAAAAAATTTCATCAGCGAAGACGGCACCGCCACCCAACTCCTCTTCGATTCGGATCAATTGATTGTATTTGGCCACCCGATCGCTCCTGGACAAGGAACCTGTTTTAATCTGGCCGCCGTTGACGCCCACAACAAGGTCTGAAATGAATGTATCCTCCGTTTCCCCGGATCGATGTGAAATGACGGTTGTATAGCCTGCCTGTTTCGCCATCTCAATGGTATCGAGGGTTTCGGTCACCGTGCCGATCTGATTCAGTTTGACCAGAATGGAGTTGGCAATGCCGCGCTCGATACCTTTGGAGAATATTTTTGAGTTGGTAACAAAGATATCATCCCCGACAATCTGAATCGACCCCTCGAGTCGATCCGTCATCAGTTCCCAACCGGCCCAATCCTGCTCAGCAAGCCCGTCCTCTATGGAGACGATGGGATAATTTTCTATCAATTCCTGATAATAATCGATCATCTCACCGGCGGACAGTTTTTTCTCCTCCGAGGCGAGGACATATTTTTTATTTCTGTAAAATTCACTGGCCGCGGCATCAAGGGCGATCCCTATCTCCGCACCGGGTTTGTAACCGGCTGACTTGATCGCAGCGATAATGTATTTTACCGCAGACTCATTGGACCCGAGATCCGGTGCGAATCCGCCCTCGTCTCCTACGGCGGTGTTGAGCCCCTCTTTCTTTAATAGCTTTTTCAGGCAATGGAAGGTTTCCGCACCCATCTGAATGGCCTGAGATATCGATTTGGCACCCACCGGTACAATCATAAACTCCTGGATATCGAGATTGTTGGCCGCATGGGCACCGCCATTGATAATATTCATCATGGGAAGGGGAAGGCATCTGGCATTGATACCGCCCAAATATCGATAAAGCGGAAGACCATATGCCAAGGCCGCAGCCCTTGCAGCCGCCAATGATACCGACAGGATCGCATTGGCTCCGATGTTTTTCTTGTTGTTTGTCCCATCAAGTTCAATCATCGCATGGTCAAGGGCAATCTGGTCTGCGGCATCCATCCCCATCACGGCCGGGGCGATGCGTTTTTCAACATTTGAAACCGCTTTGGAAACTCCTTTACCCCCATATCGTTTGAAACGTTTGTCCCGCAGTTCCAGGGCCTCCCTTTTGCCGGTAGATGCACCGGAAGGGACTGCGGCCCTTCCGACGGCCCCGCAGGCCAGACATACATCCGCTTCAACTGTGGGATTTCCTCTTGAATCAAGAATCTCTCTGGCTTTGATATCAATAATTTCAGTCATAACGTGCCTCCGCAGAAAAATTATATTGCCTGTGCATACATCATATCATTGTATGATGCATCCAATAGTTGTGCAATTGAACCTTTTAAATCCAAGTGTTATGATGGTGAACGAGGTGGTTGGTAATTTTGATTGGTCAACTTGACAAATCGGGAGTAGATGATACTCTCGTTCACCTTTCATGTCAAGCATGGGGCTGATGTGAAACGAATTTGAACGAACCTTTCAAAAGGTGAATCGGACTAAGAAAAATCGCTATGAAAACCAATGATTTTTATTCCACAGCGCATCTGGTTGTTGCCGCCGTCAGGGTACTGACACATCAAAAAAATATTCCCCCATCCATCGAATCTGTCTGCAGCCTCCTGTCCATATCCGGAGAAAAAGGACACCATATCGTCCGAAGATTGGCGGAAATGGGAGCCCTGGAAATCGTATCCGGGGCGTATGGGACGAAATTGTTTGTCCGGGATCACCTGATGATCGAGGAGATTTCCCGGGATGAAACCGACAGTAAACTGGATGAAGAGGTGAAAAAATTCAAAGATGGCCAGAAAAATATTTCCAAAAAGGTAGAATCCTTCAAGGCCGAGCAGGAGGAAAAGAAACGGAAGCTCTTTGCGGATTTGGAAAAAAAGCTTCAAAAGACAAAACCGGGCTCATGATCCGTGGCATGTTCAGCGTGTTTCGTGGGAAGCTTTGGGGATAATAAGGGATCGACCTCTCCAAAAGCAGGTATGGGTTGGATATGCCAGCAACCACCCGATACAAAGACTTTCAGTAAAAAACAAATAATTACCGATAGGGGTCACTCGTGCATACCGATCAGGGTGACTTCCACACGTCTGGTTCTGGGCCGATTGTCATGATTGAAAGCGACCACTTGCTGCCAGGTTCCCAATTCCAGTCGATGATTCCTCACCGCTAGGGTGATGGAAGGTCCCATCATTGCCGCCTGAACGTGGCTGTGACCATTTCCGTCATGCCACGCGCGTTCATGGGCATAATCCTCACCCGGCGGCGCCATCCGCTCCACCGCTCTCTTTAAGTCCTCTACGACGCCGGGTTCGTATTCTATGGTGGTCAGCGAACCGGTAGAACCTACCATGACAGCGGAAAGCTGTCCAAAGGCGACACCTGAACCGTTGACCACCTGCTGAAGTTCTGCCGTGATATCAGAAAGATCGGGGCCTCTGTCCAGGCGGACCTGGAAAGAGGAACAGATCACTTGTGGAGATGGTGCCATCCATTCCCCCTTTCATATATCATATAGTTCCCGTTCGGAAATGGTAAGTTTATGGCTCCTGGTAAGGATACGAGCGTTTTCACCCATAGGAATAGCCTGTTTGAATTTCGAATTTCGAACATGGAATGTCGAATGTCCAAGGATAGAATCACTCGCGCAGCCCACGCGCTTGCGCCGCGCGTCGCTCTGCTGTATGCAATGAGATAAGGACACTTGCCTCGTGTTACAGAGACCCTAATGAATCGGGTAAAGGGCTTTTAAACTTCTGACTTGGACATTCCTTGTTGGACATTGGACATTCGGTTTTAAACGTCCTCCTTTCGGCTTCAATAGCCGCATCGGCTGAAGTTAATGACATTGGATGGGCGATATATATCTAGCTGCCGAAGGGCAATCCCTTCAAAAGCCCTTTTGCGGAGTCCTGCAGGTTTTTTCCCTGCTTTTTCAATTGATCTGCATCGGGAATCGTTTTTTTCAGGTCCGGCACCCCTTCGGTCAGGGTCTGCTGAAGCATACCCTTGAGATCCGGACGAAATTTCGGTTCCGAAAAGGTTCCGTCAATGAGCACCGGCACCATAAGGCCGGACCGTTGCTGGGTATCCCCCTGCCCTTTAATGGTGGCGACAAATTTCGGAGCCACCCTGAAATCCAGCGTTTCCTCCACCAAATGGGCTTTACCTTTTGCCACGACTCGAATCAGGGGGGATTGCATGCGCGTGTGGGTCGTGCGGACCAACCCGTTTTTAATGGTAAACGGCACCCCGAGTTCGGCAAAGTCGGTTCTTGGTTTCGGACCGCCCGCATCCGCCAGTCCGAATGCAACCTTCACATTCCGAACCATGCTCGCCAGATCGATGCCCACAATGGCGCCATCATTGAAAACCAGATTCCCCTTGCCGTTGAGTGTCCCTTTTATCTGTTGTGGATCATCCCCTGCAGCCGAAATCGACAGGTCTGCTTTAGCGACACCCTCGAGGATGTCCTTGTCTGCAAGATCCTTGAGAAGCGGAGCTGCTTGAATACCGTCCGCCTGGACTGAAATAGACGATCTTGGCGTATCCTTTTTCACATTTACCGCCGCTTTGGCCGACACAGTGCCCTCATAAAGCGCCAGGGTCATCGGGCGGACCTGAATGAGGCCTTTATTCGCTGTGACCCTAAGTTTAATATCCTGGATACGGGCATTTTTGACTTTCAGTTTTTTGACACCGGCTTTCCCATCCAGGACGAGTCTTCTTAAAGGTGTATAATCGATCTTAGCTTCTCCAGCAGGTTTTTTCTTGGCCGTGGCCCGGGCCTCTTGTCCGCTCTCTCCCTCTCCGGCCCCCGCACCGCTGGAATCAGACCGCCCTTCGCTGCCTCCACCTTTTCCCGATTCCGGCGAGGCTGGCGGTAGATATCGATCCAGATCGATTTGATCCAGGTTGATATCGAAGGTTAGATCCGGCTTGTCAAACTCCTTTACTGCCATGTCAAATTTCAATTTGGATTGATCCAGATTCAATTCCCCTTTGGAAAGGGTCACCTGCTTCGGTGTGCCATTGAGGTGAAACGCCAGGGATGCCGCTGTTAACACCTCCGGATCGGTGGTATTGATCGATGAACCCGCTTCCAGTTCTGTCAAAAGCGCTCTGGGTGAAAAAGAAGCGATTTTGATGTTCAGGTCGAATTTTGGGTCTCCTGCCAGATTTTGAAGCTTCCCCAGGGTATGCACCTCGATTTGTTTCATCGCTCCGATGTTCAGTTCCAGTGGAATGGTCGCCTTCATGAAATCTTTACCCAACGGCCCCACTGTTCCGTTCAAAGAGAGCGGTTTTTGGTCCAATTGTGCGGAAAAGGCCAATTGAATAGGCCGGTCGAATGAAACGTCTTTCAGCTGTAGACTCACATCCGATACTCGTTTCTGGACTTTGGAAGTATGATCGATCCAGCGGATGGTTCCGTTTGTGATGGCAAACTCACCGACCGCCAATGCTTTGAGCGGAAGCTTGCCAGCAGCCTGATCCGGCGGCTGTTCGGCACTCCGCTCTTTGGAGGTTTCTTTTCCCTTCGCCTGGGAAGAAACGGCCTTCCCTCCGGGGAACTCCCAATTCCCTTTCCCGTCTTTATTCCGGACCAATGTAAGGTTGGGGGCGTCTACGACGAATCGCTTGACCTGTACATCACCAAACATTAGGGGAATCAGTTTGGCCCTCACATCAAAGGAGGCGATGGTCACAAACTCTTTTTCCTCAAAACCGGATGGATTTCCCAAACGCAGATTGGTAAATGAAATACCGGCCCAGGGAAAAAGGGATAACTTGAGATCGTCACCGATGCTAAATGAGCGGCCCGTGACATCCGCGACCTGTTTCTCGATCTCCGGTTTATATTTTTCAAGATCCACAAACATCGGGATAATGAGCAGTGCGGCAATAATAAATACCGCCAATCCGCCCCCTCCGATCAAGATCCATTTTATTGTTTTCTGCATCGATCATCCTCCAGTTTTCCGACCCTGCCTTAAGCAGGGATTCAAAATATGCCCCGGTTTGGGACTGAACATCCATCATCCCGGAATCAATTTACTACCGGAATCGTCAACTGTTTAGGATTTCCACCGGACAGTGTAAACATTCACCGGTGATCATTATTGGAAATGCTTGACGAACTCTTCCGCCTCGTGAATCGAATTGCCGATATCCTTAAGAAGCGCGCTCACCTCCAGTTCGATATCGTCCGCCTCTTTTTTCAAAGCACCGATGGATCTTGCATTGAGGTTGTGCTTCAAATAAAGGACATAGTCCCGAAGATCCCTTAAAACCGGTTCCAAACGAGATTCGGCCCGGGCCATGGCCTTTTCAAGTCGGTTGAATCGGGCACGGGTGGCTTGCAGGGATTTGCGGCTGTTGGCTTTCAGCTTCTGGTTTGTGATCTCTTCAATTTCTTTTTCCCATTCAAGAAAAAGATCTTCCCCGATCTGTTCGACCTGATCAATTCTGGACCGAACCGAATCGGCCCGATCCTCGCAAGCCTCGTAATCCTCTTTGAGCCGGTCGTAGAATTCTTCCAATTGCCCTCCGGAAAAACCGTACATCTCCTTGATCCGGCTCAGGACATCCTGGAATTGCTCGGAAGCCGCTTCTTGCTCACCTGCGGCTTTTTCTACTTGATCCTTGAGGAGATGCCGCTTCTCTTTTCCCAATTTCTCCCAAACCGCATAATAGGTGGTTTGGCAGCCGGTGAGCCATAGGACGGCCACAAGGATGATCCCAAGTTTCCCGATGGTTGAATGCTTCACAACGATAGCTCTCCTTTGGAGCCGGGACTGCAGACCCCGGCAAGGATATGCAGCAGCATATCCGTAAAGGGTCGAACCGGGATTTCCCCCGGTTCGATCCATCATATCCGAAATACTGATACGGTATATAGGCCTTCTATCGAATCGGCATAATCTCCACTCGCCGGTTCAGTGCGCGACCGTCGGAGGTCTTGTTGGTGGCCACCGGTTTGACTTCGCCATAGCCTTGGGCCATCAGACGGCTTTCTGCAATCCCAGCCTGGACCAGGTAAGCCTTCACCGCATTGACCCTGCGTTGGGAAAGCCCCATGTTGTAGCTCTCCGTGCCGATACTGTCCGTATGCCCCCCCAGTTCTACACGAAGATCCGGATTGTTTTTCAGAACCATGACAGCATTATCCAGGATGTTGGAGGCGGCAGGTTTGATCACAGATTTGTCAAAATCGAAAAGTACGTCTCCGAGAACCCAGCAACCGTCCGAATTAACCTTTGCACCGGAGGGAGTTCCAGGGCACTTGTCCATGTAATCATATACACCGTCGCCATCGGTATCCAGCGGACAGCCAACGCTATCGACCTTCACACCTGCCGGTGTACCAGGACATTTATCCAGATAATCGTACACGCCGTCACCGTCCGTATCCAGAGGGCAGCCGTCTGCATCGACCTTGACGCCCGCAGGTGTACCGGGACATTTGTCCATATAATCAAAGACACCGTCACCATCGCTGTCGATATATCGGGTCAGGAAAACTTTTTCCACATAGTCCGCCATGGCACCTGCGGAAAGGATGTCGTCTGCATTCACTGCAAAACCGCAATCGCCGGCCTTCACGACCTGATCGAGGGTACTTTTACCCGCCGGATCATCTCCCACCTGAACGGTATAGATGCAAAGCCGGTCCCCGAATTTTTCCTTCATCATCCGGGCTGCCGCCACAGGAGAACTGTCTGTGGATTTGCCATCGCTGATAAGAATCACCGCAATTTTCCCAGCCGCACCCGAAAGATCCTGGATACCTGCCAACAGGGCCGCGGTCATGGGCGTGGTACCACCCGCCCTGGAAACCTTATCCAATCCTCCCTTAAAACCGCTTCCCATATAATCTGTAAGGCCATATGCGAGCTGGGTTTTTTCCCGAGACAGCATCGGGCTGTGGCCAAAGGAACTCAGCGCACCCTTAATTTTAAGGTCCGGCAGTGTTCGGTTCAGCCGATCTGCCACGGCTCGTGCCACTGTAAACTTGGCCCGGCCCCCGTGAGGCTCCGCCATGGACGAGGATGCATCCAAGATCACGAGAAAATTATCCACTTTGGAGGCGTAGTGCCCCGTTGGATAGGTTTTAGGGCTGAAGGAACCGAGTGGGGTTTGCATGTTTTGTGCAGCACAGCCAACAAGAAATGCGCCGAGAAGGCCGAAGACCAGGAAACTCATCAGGGATTTTCTCATTTTTCTTCCTCCTTTGTATAATCTTGGGTTATTTTGCTAGGGATATGAGACTTTTTCGTTTGTATTGTCACGACTGATCGGTGCTTTGTTTTTTCCCTCGTCTCGTTTTAACAGCACTGAGTAAATGGTCCGCTTTGATCCAGTTGAATATCGTGCGGCATTGCGGACAAAGCAAAAAACTGCCAAACAGTTGATCGGGCTTGGACATCACGACTTTTTCGCAAAAAGGGCATATCAGCTTCATGAGCACCTCTCACCTGGCTGGTAGAGCAATACGGGTGCCACCCTTTACCAAAAGAGGCGAATGACTTACATTTCGCTGATATTATATGTTTTTATTTTCAGTTGAGATGAATGACGCGCTGGTTCTATATCACAGACCGTGTGATTTCCCCCATCTCTACGGTCCAAATGACGCAAAATCGATAGAAGCTAACTCAAGAAAGTCTTTTTGCCCGATCCGCCAGAGGCGGATTAATGGTTCACCAGCCCATTACTTTAGGCTGAATTTTTCCAGCCGGTAACGAAAGGTATCCCGGGTAAGCCCCAGCAGACGGGCTGCTTTACTCTTGTTCCCCCCCGATTTTTCCAAGGCGGAAAGTATCAGACGGCGCTCAACATCCTCCAGGTTCAGGCCTTCCGCCGGAAGCGTCCAGGGATCATTTCTGCTGCCTGTTTTTTCCTCCGGTAATATCAGTTCGGATGAATGAATCCGATGACCTTCTGCAAATATCATCGCACGTTCAATGCAGTTGCTCAGTTCCCTGACATTTCCCGGCCAACGATAATCGGTCAGAGCCCTTTCAGCATCAGGCGTCAGCCCCTTCACCCGCTTGTTGAGTTCGACATTGAAAACTTTGATTAGATGCTCGGCAATAAGCAGGACATCCTGCCCCAACGTCCGCAAAGGCGGCATGGTCAGCGACACGACATTCAACCGATAATAAAGATCGTTCCTGAAAAGCTTTTCCGCCACCCGTTGCTCCAAATCCTGATTGGTGGCGGTGATAATCCGTGCTTTCAATTCGACAGGTCGGTTGTTGCCAAGCCTTCGAAATTTTTTCGTTTCCAAAACAGTAAGCAGCTTGGCCTGCATGTTCAAGGGCAAATCCCCTATTTCATCCAGAAAAACGGTACCGCCGCGGGCCTCCTCCAGCAATCCGGCCCGGGACCCTGTGGCATGCGTGAAAGCGCCTTTGACATATCCGAACAGCTCCGATTCGATCAAATTTTCGGGAATGGCGGCACAGTTGATGTCCACAAACGGGGCATCCGCTGGCATTGAAGTGTAGTGGATCACCCTTGCAGCCAGATTTTTCCCGGTCCCGCTTTCACCCAAAAGCAAAACAGTGGCATTGGGAACACGGCTGATTTTGTAGATAATTTTTCTGATATCCTGAATCGGTGGGGCTTTTCCGAGAATGCTACCGTCCAGAAATTGTTGATGGAAAGCGGGATTTCTTTTGTACAGCAGCAGTTCAAATTTCTGTTGATTCAGTTTCTGCTTGATACGGGCGCTTTCGGTCGTATCCTCGAGTACCAAAACGCCCCTATCAGGTGAATCGGCGAGGATGTAAAGATCAAGATAAACGACCTGCCCTGCACCATTTTCCCGATTTACAAAATCAAGGGAATAATCCGTCTCATCACCGGTCAGCACATTCCGAATCAAGTCTTCACTGCCGACAATTTCCGGGAAAAAGCTTTGGAGTCGGCCACCTTGAATGGATGAGACCGTTTCATTGAGAATCCGACCGGCGGCAGCATTCACCTCGAGGATGGTAAAATCGGAATCGAAACGGATCATTCCCATATTTTTCAAGGCAACGAGTTGGCGAAAGGCATCCGTCATGGCAAGTCATCACTGTTGGATTTTTAAAGCAGAGGAGTGTATCATGCTACCAGCATACCGAACGATTGTAAAGGTCGTTTCGACGTCTGTAGCATGGTGCATTTTAGATTGACATCCGGCGATTGATCTCCTACCTTATTAATTACCCGTTATTACATTATTTTAGCATCTGTAAAGGGCAGTTAAATGTGATATTCAGGGTGTGCCGTCAGTGTATTTCACCGTTATGTTGACCACTGCCATGGCATGCCGTCTTGTAGGAAAGTCCGCAGACGATGATTCCCATCACTCACAGACCGAAAGGAGGCCCGCATTGGCTGGAAAAAAGAAAATAAAAAAGGATACCAGTAAGGCAACCGCAGGCGATTCCATACCGGTTTCACCGGGAGATGTCGGCGGCGTTGGAAATGTCGATAAAATAAGGGATATCCTGTTTGGCGCCCAGATGCGGGATTACGAAAAAAAATTCGCCCGTCTTGAAGATCGCATTCTGAAAGAAGTTTCCCGTATGAGGGAAGAAACCACCAAACGGTTCGATGCCCTTGAACTCTATATTAACAAGGAGGTCGAATCCCTTGGCCTCGGTTTAAAAGACGAGCAGGCGGACCGTGCCGAATCGATTAAAGAGATGCAACAGGAGGTTCAGAAGGCGAGCAAGGCGCTAGAAAAAAAGATCACGAAATTGGAAGAACAAACCGGTAAAAGTGCGCGTGACCTCCGTCAACAGATTCTGGACCAGTCCAAATCGCTTACCGAAGATATACGGAAGCGGTATGAGGAAACATCGGCCGCGCTGGAACAGACCGCCAGCGAACCGAGGGACGAAAAGGCGGATCGGTCGACACTGGCCGAACTCTTGACAGAAATGGCACTTCGCTTATCCCACGGCTCCGACATGGGACTCGGCTTTGATCCGGATAGCATCGACACCGAGTAAACGGATTCCATGGACGATGATCAAAAAAAGCCGAATGAGAACAACCCGCTGGAGGGTGACCGATTAGAAGAGTTGCGTCATCTTCTCTTTGGGAATGAAAGGGAACGGCTGGATCATTTACAGGAACGCCTGGAAGATCCCACCAAACATGCAACGGACATCAGCCAAGTATTGCCGGAGGCAATCGTTATCGGCACCCGGCGTGACAGCAAACTGGCCACGGCGTTGATGCCCACGGTGGAAGAGATTGTCCGCGCTTCGGTAAAAAAGGACATCCGGACCTTTGTGGATGCGTTGTTCCCGGTTATTGGACCTGCCATACGGAAATCGATCTCGGAAACCTTCAAGCAGATGATTCAGTCGTTGAACACTGCGCTGGATCAAAGCCTATCGTGGCAGGGTTTGAAGTGGCGGTTGGAATCGATCCGCACCGGACGTCCCTTTGCTGAGGTGGTTCTCCTCAACAGCCTGGTCTACCGTGTGGAACAGGTTTTCCTGATCCATCGGGAAACCGGGCTTTTGCTTCAGCATGTGAAAGTTGAATCAGAGGCCTTCCAAGATGCAGATCTGGTTTCCAGCATGCTTACGGCAATCGAAGATTTTGTACGGGACTCGTTTCAAATGGAGCGGCACCAGTCCTTGGAGACCATCCAGATGGGGGATGTCACGCTCTGGATAGACCAGGGACCGTCGGCGGTGTTGGCGGGGGCCATACGGGGAAATGCCCCGGAAGAGCTACGTTCGATATTCCACAACACGTTAGAAAACATTCACCTGGAAAAAAGCGAGCTTTTATCATCCTTCGAAGGCGATACGGCCCCTTTCGAGTCGATCCGACATCATCTGGAAGGATGTCTCCAGGCCGGGTATCGGGAAAAGAAACGCAAATTCTCACCGGTCTTCATTCTGTTGACGGTTGTTGTCGCTGCGGCAGTCATCATATGGGGCACTTTGACCGTCCAAAACCGGCTGCAATGGAAAGCGGTATTCCAGGAATTGGCGGCCACCCAGGGAATCGTGATCACCGCTGTAGAGAAAAAGAAGGGCCATTACCATGTTAGGGGGTTGAGAGATCCACTGGCAGTTGACCCAATAAAATTCGCCGCCGACGCCGGTATGAATCTGGAAAAAGTGACATTCCATTTCGAACCGTACCAGGCAATGATTCACGATTTTACGCTCAAGCGGGCGGAATCCCTCCTACATCCGCCCCGTGGCGTCACCCTGGCCCTGGATGATCATACCCTCGTCGCCAAAGGCGAGGCGCCCTACAGCTGGATTCTCGAATCCCAAAAACTTGCCAATGCGGTACCGGGTGTTTTCCGACTGGATACAAGCCGTCTAAAAAATTCCGATCTCATCGGCCTCGATCCCCCCAAAAGCGTAAGTCTGAACCTCGACGGAGACACACTGACCGCCACGGGTTCTGCCGGGCACCAATGGATCTTCGATACCCGTCAGAAAGTAAAAGGTATTGCGGGTGTGAAGCAATATGATGACACCGCGCTTAAAGACCTGGATGCGGAGGCTTTCAGTTCTCTCATTACCGCCTTGGAAAATGAAGTCATTCTGTTTGAATTCAATACGGCGGACCACATCTCGGCGCAGGCGGAGACCATCAACCGAATTCTAAAACGGATTGTACTGCTGGCCGATCTCGGCCAGGTGTTGGGGAAAAATCCCGTTGTCACGGTCGCCGGGCATACGGACAGCTCTGGAAGTAAAAAACGCAACCTCGAGCTGAGCCAACAACGGGCTAATCAGGTGAGAAGCTGGCTCGTTGCCGGTGGGCTCGAACCGAAGATGATCGAAGCCGTGGGGATGGGGGCGACGAATCCTGTCAGGGAGGGAGACCGGGAAGCGGATCAATTGTGGAACCGGAGTGCCACGCTAACCGTTAGTATTAAACCCATCAAATAGTTGGGGACAAGGTAACCGCGCCATGATTCAAAAAAAAATATGCATGCTGGGGGCCTTCGCAGTGGGCAAGACCTCACTCGTCGGACGATTTGTGAAAAGCATTTTTTCGGAGAAATATTTGACGACCGTCGGTGTGAAAATCGATAAGAAATCCGTTCGGGTTGATGACCGGTCGGTCAATTTGATGATATGGGATCTGGCCGGGGAAGATGAGTTCCAGAAAGTGCAATTGTCTTATTTGAGGGGAGCCTCCGGTTATATTCTGGTGGTGGACGGCACCCGGAAAGAAACCCTGGACACGGCGGTACGGCTGATCGGGGATGTCGAAGACGCGGTGGGAAAAGTGCCGTATGTATTGCTTCTCAACAAGATCGATCTTGCGGAGCAGTGGGAGATCGATCCAGGGGAGGCGGAGAAGTCGGTGAAGCAAAAGGCAATGATCTATAAAACCAGTGCCAAGACCGGAGAAAACGTGGAAAACGCCTTTCAGGCACTGGCTGCCAGCTTGCTGGGGGAACCGGCCGATGGTTGAATACGATCCCTTGCAATTGATCTCGGCACAGGGAATGATGGTACTCCAGCGGTCAGGCCCCTCCCGATTCCGGATGAGAGGCAAGCTCCCGGGATGGTGCAGTCGCCTGTCTCCCCCCCTTTCCATGACCGGTGAAGAGACCCGGATCGACAAAATATTTCCCTTCCTTGAGACGTTTCTTCAGGATGCTGAAACGTTCTGGCACGGGGGAGCGCCGACTCCTATGAAATCGGGCCCCTGGATCGAGACCGATCGGTCCGGCAACGAAATCGCCCTGGAAGCCGTTGCCATGACCGTAGCGGCGGTACCGCTGCTTGTTATCGAGACGGCACGTTTCGATTACGGCGAGCAGCGGAATCTGCTCCAAAAAGGCAGAGAGCTTCAGCTGGCGCACAACCGCCTGGAGAAACTCGAAAAAGCACTGAGGGAAGCGAAATCCGAGACGGAATCGGTCAACCAGAAGCTCCGCAACGCCAACCGGCGCCTCGAAAAGGCGATTGCACTGGCAAATGAGATGGCCAGTGCCGCCAAGCAGGCCAACCAGGCCAAAAGCGAGTTTCTCGCCAACATGAGCCATGAAATCCGCACGCCCATGAATGCCGTTATCGGGATGACGGAACTGATACTGGACACGGATCTTTCACGGGATCAGCTGGATTTTGCCGAAACCATACGTGACGGTGCCGAAGCCCTATTGCAGATCATCAACGATATTTTGGATTTTTCTAAAATCGAAGCGGGAAGACTGGAATTTGAATCCATCGAATTTCATCTCCGGTCACTGGTGGAAAATGTCCTCGACATGATGGCCCCCAACGCATACGAAAAAGATCTGGAGGTCGGCTGCATATTCTCTTTTGGTGTGGAAAGCGCGCTGAAGGGAGATCCGGGCAGGGTTCGCCAAATTCTCCTCAATTTAGTGGGCAATGCCGTTAAATTCACCGAATACGGGGAAGTGGTGGTTCGGGTTTCAACGGAGAACGACACCCCGTCGGCACTCACCGTGAAGTTCACCGTCAGCGACACCGGCATCGGTATTCCACCGGGGCGAAAAGACCGATTGTTTAAAACCTTTTCCCAGGTGGATGCCTCCACGACCCGAAAATATGGCGGCACCGGACTCGGGCTGGCCATATCCAAACGGCTGGCAGAGGGAATGGGAGGTGCCATCGGTGTGGAGAGTCGGCCGGGAAAGGGCTCTGATTTCTGGTTTGTCGTGCCCTTCGAAAAACAGCCGTTGTCGCAAAAACAGCCGAACCCGTACGAAAACAGCTTGGCGGGAAAAAGAATACTGTCTGTCGCAGCCAAACCGATCGTGCGGGATATCCTCAATTCCTGCCTGATGCCAACCGGATGCCACCATGAGGCGGTACCCGGCGCCGGTGAGGCCATGGAGAGAATCCGGAATGCAGGTGCGGCGCATGAGCCGTTTCACTTGGTCATTTACGATCCGACTTCTGATGGGAACATCCTCTTGGAAGGGGTGAAATCGGATAACAAATCTGATGGTATTGAAATTCTCATGCTCACTGTGCCGGCACGATCCGCCCACCGTTTGAAAAGTGCACATACCGGAGTTTCCGAATATCTGGCAAAGCCGCTCAAACAGGGACATCTCATCACGTGTCTGCAGCGCATTTTGGGTATCTCCGAACCGGACATCAGACACCACCCGGACCGCATTGCCGCCGGTGAAGCAGATGCCACGAAACAACCCCAGCGGAAACTGCATATCCTGCTCACGGAAGACAATCGGATCAACCAGAAGGTGGTCTCCAGGATGCTGGAAAAAATCGGATTTGGTTACGACATTGCCGAAAACGGCCAACAGGCGGTGTCATCCCTATGTGAAACCCATTATGACGCTGTGCTCATGGATGTACAAATGCCGGTGATGGATGGGCTCACGGCCACAAGAACCATCCGGAACCGGCAGACAGGGGTGCTCGATCCCGGCGTTCCGATTATCGCTCTCACCGGAAATGCGTTGAAAAAAGAAAAGGCCGAGTGCATTGAGGCGGGGATGAATGAATGCCTCACCAAGCCGGTGCGAAGCGAACAGCTGTACGAAGCCATTACAAGACAGGTCCCCGAAAAGGTAACGGCAAACCGATTCCCCGATGATGAACCGGCCGACGAACGGACGGAGATTTTCAACAAGTCGGAAATGCTGGACAAACTGGATGGAGACAAAGCCTTTTTTGACGAACTTTGGATCGATTTCACCACCGACTTTAAAAAAAGCACCCGGGCCCTTGAAAAAGCGATTTTCGAAAAAGACATGGAACAGATTGAGTTTTATGCGCACACCATAAAAGGATCCGCTGCGACCCTTGGCGCCACAGCGCTGCGGAAGATCGCCCTGGAACTGGAGATTTCCGGGAAAAAACAGGATATGCCACTGACCGAAATTCTTGCGGGAAGACTGGCAAAGGCATTTGAGGAACTCACCCAGGTAATGGAAACCAATTGACCGGATAGATCACGCCAATTCCACTTTCCAGTTCCATATACCGGGGCGTTTTTTCATTTTGACCGTTTTCGGCACGGGCTCCTTCAAGTGGATAAACACCCGATACCCCGCCTTTTCCAGTTTTCGCTGCAAATGCTTCAGATCCAGCTCCCAGTTGGGAAACAGCCAGTAGTCGGACCCGTAGCGCGATGCCCAGGCCTGTTCGCCCCTCGGACTGGAAAATGGCTCTTCAAGGGCAATGCGCTCCGAAACCACGCGGGAAATGCACAGGGGCCAGTTGCCGGAAACGACGATACCGAGCGGTAAGGGACTTTGATTCGGCAATGCCAGAATGTCATCTGCCCCCAATTCCGGGCTGATCACTGCACCTATAAATCCCAGATTCGCGATTGCTTTCAGAGCAAACGGGTTGGTGAGGTTGCAAAAAGGTCCGGCCCATAGCTGCATCTTATCGGGATTGGAAAACATCCCGATTTGCCACGGGGCGTTGAGAAAAAAGTGTCGCCCTCCCTTTCGCCTCACTCGGTCCACCAACCTGCGCAACGCCTCTGCATTTTCGGGCCAGATCACCGGCGGCAGCCACCAAATCGATTTGGCGACGGCTCCGGAAGGAAGACGGGATAAGGCATTTTCTGATAACCAGACCCCCTGGACGCCGCTTCTTTTCTCCATGGAATACCGGCGATGAACGCTGAATTCCCTGGATGCCATTCGAACGCGGGTGCGCTTCGGCAGGCGGAGAGGAAAAGGAGATGGTTTTCGTTGGGGCGCACGGGAACGCTCAACAAGCGAACCGGCCAATGAATCAATCATATCCGTAAGAGCGGTCTCACGCCGGTCGATAAGAAACACCGGCGTTCCCTTGCCCGTTGTTTTTCCGGCAACGGACTTCAAATAGAATTTGCCGTTTTTCGGGATCTGTTTCCGTATTTTGTAAACCGCATGAAACCGGCCGTCTTCGTATCCCACCCGGAGAATATCGCCAAAGAGCAGTTCCTCCTTCGGGGTGATGAAGGGTTTTCCCGAGGGTCCTTTAACGACCCCCATAAAAAACCCTGAGCCGGTCTGGCGGGTCACGTCCACCGGATTTTGGGGACGTTGGGGAAGAAAATGGTAATGGGTTCCCGTTCTTCCCAAAGATCGCTCCAACAGCCCAAGAGCGGTTCTCTTCATCACGGGATCCCTGCCCTCATCGCGCAGCAAGCGGTAGGCACGTGTCGTGTAATAAACATAATGGGGCCCCTTCTTTCGCCCCTCGATCTTCCAGGCGGCAATCTCCGGAATCTCGTTGAGCACCTTCACCAGCACGTCGAGGCTGAGATCCTGGCAGGAGAAATAACGTTTTCCCGCTTCCTTGCCCTGGGTGTAAAGTCGTCTACAAGGCTGTACACAACGGCCCCGGAGTCCGCTTTTTCCGCCCATGTAGCTGCTCCAATAGCATCGGCCCGACACGCCATAACAGAGCGCACCATGGACGAATACTTCCAGTGCCAATCCCGTGGGACAGGCAGCCGCCATGGTTTTGATCTCATCGATGTTCAATTCCCGCGGCACCACCACCCGATCCACCGTAAATTTCTTTTTCAGAAATTGAAGGGCATCGGGAAACGTCACGTTGGCAAGCGTGGAGAGGTGAACCTCACCTTTGTAGGCGGTTTGACGGATTAACTCCCTTACCCCAGGATCTTGAATGATCACGCCGTCCGGTTTGATGCGGTAGGCCAGGTCATTTAAGATACCGGCTGCCACCTCCAGTTCTCCGGGTTTGATGAGGGTGTTGAAAGTCACGTAAACACGGGTACCCCGGTCCTGGGCCAGGCGCACCAGAGATTCCAGTTGGGAAGAAGGGAAGTTTTTCGCTTCCATCCGTGCGGAAAATTGCCGAAGCCCGCAGTAGATGGCATCAGCGCCGGCTGCCAGGGCCGCCAAAAATGCGTCCCGGTTCCCTGCTGGCGCCAGAATTTCCGGTTTGGCCGTTTTCTCTTCTAACTTATTCATATATCGCCTTACGGTTGTTTAGATTCTGTCAATCAATCCGAGGTCTCTACAACCAATGATGGATCCTCAACGAGTGATTGGTAGTATGCATTCCCGGCGCTCAGCGATTCGTGGTTTCCCAAGGCCACCAGACGATTTTCGTCAAACAGCAGAATGCGATCGGCGTTTTTGAATACCGAGGGTCGATGGGTGACGATAAACAGGGTCTTGTTGCCCACAGTGGACCGGAGAGATTCAATGATATTTTTCTCAGTCATATGGTCCACGGCTGCTGTGGGTTCATCCAGAATCAAAATATCCGGATCCCGAATCAGCGCCCGTGCCAGAGCGATCCGTTGTTTCTGCCCCTCCGACAGGTTGATGCCGATTTCTCCCACGATGGTATCATAACCATCCGGAAGGCTTTGGATAAACCGTCCCATATCAGCGGTTTTCACCGCTGTTTCGATTTCCTGCAAACCGGCCCCTTCATTCCCGTACACCAGGTTCTCCATGATGGTTCCGGACAAAATCTGCGGTTGCTGGGAAAGATATCCAATTCGTCGACGCAGAGATCTGACCTCAAGGGTGTCAGCGGGCATGCCGTCAAACAATACCTCTCCCGAAACCGGTTTATAGAATCGAAGGATCAAGCTGAGTAACGTCGTTTTCCCAATCCCGCTGGGCCCGACGATGACAGCATGTCTCCCCGGCTCTATGACAAAAGACAGGTCTTCAATGACTGGTTCCCCATTATAAGAAAAGAAAACGTTTTTGAATTCTACCATTCCCTCCAAATGGTGCACCGGATGACCTTCCCCGATGTTCTCCTCAACGGCGACCTCGAAAAGGGAGAATACCCGTTGAAGGGCCGCCAGGGCCCGTTGAAGATCCATATTGATGGAGGCCAAAGATTGTAATGGATGGAATACATATCCAAGGTACAGTTGAAAGGCCAAAAGGGATCCCAGGGACCATCGATCCGTTATCACCAGAAAGGCGCCTATAGCCAGGACACCCAGACGGGCAATCGCCGGAAGTGCTGAAACAGAGAGGGATGCCAGAGAATCGATCGCCGTTCCTTCAAGGTACGTCCGGTTTTCGGCCCGTAGCAGCCGCAAAAGCCGGCTCACGCTGCGGTTTTCTGCTGCAAACGATTTGACAAGGGATAAAGCGCCCAAAGATTCCTGAAGTTCGCCCCTCACCGAGGCACCCTTCTCCAACATATGATGGCTCAAGGCATGGATCTTACGAGAAAACAGTATGACCCCGAAAGCAATACCGGGCAGGATAAGTATGACGGCGGCGGCAAGGCGCCACTCTAAATAAAACAGCAGCAACAACCCACCGATCAACCGTATGACATTACTGATGATTTGAACGATAGTACCAGAAAAAAACCAGCGAACCTCTTCTATATCGGTAGTCAGACGCGACATCAAGTAACCTGTCTGATGTTCGTCAAAAAATCGTTTGGGCAAAGAAAGGGTTCGACCAAGTAGGTCCTTCTGGAGATCCAGCGTCACATCCTGTTCGAATTTTTTAGAATAGAAAGGCTCAAGAAATTCAGCGAACTTTCCCGCCGCCGCTACAAAAGCCAACAAAATGATGGCGCCGACCAAAAGGCCCGCACGACGTTCCAGTATCGCATCGTCGACAATAAAACGCGTGATCATGGGTTGGGGAAGAAGAAAAAATCCACCGAGAAGCGCTAAACCGGCACCCAGCATGCCGTCCTTCCAGTGTAGACGAACGTAGGGAAAAAGACGCTTCATGCTCTGTAGCACATCCGGATAAGCACTTCTATTGCCAATCCGGTCTTCGGGTGGCAGGCGTTTAAGCCCGTTTTTCATATGGGTTAACAAAACATCTATATGCGATTTCAGCCACATGCTGATTAATAAACCCGTTTATTGAAATAAACCAGATGAGGATCAGATTCTAAAGTACCACCTGACTCGAGTCGGTTTTACATTTGTTTTCCCGATTCGATGATATAGTAAACAATATTACAAACCGGAAGATTAGATAACGTATAGAAAGTTTCGCACATTTTGAAAGAGTAGCCCTCAATCTGGTATGGTTTGGGTGGACCAACACTCAAACATTTACCATCAGGAGGGCTACAAATGCACGATACCAAAACTACGACTGTAAACAAAGAGGCTAAATCAGGACAGATCATCAAGATCGAGCAGGAACAGCTGACGCGACACTTGGATAAAGTGGTCAGGGGAACGGTCGAGCAAACGCTTAACGAGCTTTTGGATGCCGAGGCCGACCGGTTGTGTCAGGCGAGTCGTTACGAACGGACGGAAGCCCGGAAGGACACCCGTGCCGGGTGTTACACACGCAATTTAGTCACCAAAGCCGGTAATGTTAAACTCAAGGTTCCAAAGCTGAGGACTTTGCCCTTTGAGACAGCGATCATAGAAAGATACTGCCGCAGAGAAAGCTCGGTGGAAGAAGCGCTTATAGAGATGTATCTCGCCGGCGTTTCGGTTCGACGGGTGGAAGATATCACCCAGGCGTTGTGGGGCACAAAGGTGAGCCCGTCGACGGTAAGCAACCTGAACAAGAAAGTTTATGGTCGAATTGAAAGATGGCTCAACGAACCTATCGATGGCAATTATCCTTACGTTTATTTAGATGGGATCTGGCTCAAACGCAGTTGGGCAGGAGAAGTAAGAAACGTCAGCATATTGGTTGCCATAGGTGTTGATGCGTATGGCTACCGCCAAGTGCTGGGAGTCAGGGGGGGGAGCCAAAAAGGACAAGGAGAGTTGGGTAGGCTTTTTGAGGTATTTGAAAAAGCGAGGGTTGCAAGGTGTCCAGTTGTTTGTCAGTGACAAGAGTCTTGGTCTTATTGAGTCCCTGGCGGATATTTACCCGGAAGCCAAATGGCAACGTTGTGTGGTGCATTTTTATCGGAATGTATTTACGCTTGTTCCCAGATCCAAAGTCAGAGCAGTGGCGGCGATGCTCAAGGCCATACATGCCCAGGAAGACAAGGAGGCTGCCGAAGAAAAGACCAGGGCAGTGATCAAGAAGCTTAGAAAGCGTAGGTTGTCTGGTGCGGCTGATTTGGTCGAGGAAGGGGCGAAAGAGACGCTGAGTTACTATGCCTTTCCCAGTCAACATTGGAGGTCCCTACGCACTAACAATCCTCTTGAACGCCTCATGAGGGAGATCAGACGCAGGACTCGGGTAGTAGGAGCGTTTCCTGACGGTCAATCGGCATTAATGCTGGTAGCGGCCCGTTTAAGACATGTTGCTGGCACAAAATGGGGAACCCGAAGATATATGGATATGAATCGAATGAAAGAGATTGAAAGCGCAACGGCATAGGCGCCAGCCCCCCTGGGGGCCATGGCCCCCAGGGGGGCTGAAGAAAGCCCAATCATCCAGATATGATGGGATGCCGAAAAGAAAAGTGCGAAAAACTCTGGACACTACCGGTGGCCAGTGATAGCCATAACGGATTTTATCGGATCCCGTGACATGCCAAAAAATAGAAAGGAAGCATCTTGAAAAAAAACTCGCAGGAATCATTCTGTTCCTGCGAGCCGAATAGACACTTCCCTGTCATGGTCAGAGGGTTTTTGGCTTTAGAGAGTTCTCCCAAGCGTGTTTCGGAGAATATACTATAGTTTGAATTATCACATTAACAGTGTCGGATCCCCCATCAGGTCGAGTAGAACTCTTACTAATATAGAATCAAGACGGAGAAAATGGTTATCGACCTATCCGTAATGTATTACACCGCTAAGACGGGGTGGGGTTTGATAATGGGTCTCCGCATACTTTTGCTCGATCTCCGGCAATACCACAACAATTCCTGCAAAAAACCAGAATGGCTCCATGATGCGTACAATAATAAACGTATTGGCACCAAGAGAGTGGACCACCAATCCAATAAAACCGGCAAGAAAGCCGATGGTTACTCCCTGATGTAATGGCTTTTCCAGCAATTGCAAATTGGTCATGGCCAGGTTAAAAATCGAATAAAGTAAATATAAAAAAGCGACCATGCCTATGAATCCTGTTTCAGCAAGCACTCTGGGGAACTGGGCATCCAAAAACCGGTATCCAGTGACGCCGTGGCCTAAAATCGGATGTTTTGTAAAATCAACCATCGCCTGCTGATAACTGACGACACGCGCCGAAAGGGATGTATCTAGCCGGACGCCTCCGACTGCGATCTGGCCAGCTTCTTCCGGTTGGGTAAATGTGTAGGCTAATCGATCCCTCACCGTGCTCGGTAGTAGAATGGGACTCACAATGAGACCAATCACCATTAAGGTAAGAAGGATGGCGCGCCGTTTGGACATGAAAGCCAGGACGAAGCACACGGCTAGGGCACCCAGATAAGAGGCTCGGGACTGGGTATATAGAAAGGGGGGAATAATAGTGATCAATAAGAAAACCAATATCAGACGTATTCGAGTCGTTTCGAATTTCAAAAACAGCCCGCCGATAATTGCCATGATAAACATCAGGTAGCCGCCAAATGTATTGGGTTCCCCTTCCGCACCCTCGAAAGGCGCACTCACCCGACCGCCTCCGGGGATTTGAAAAATCCCGATGATGGAAACGATAAAGCATGTTAATAGTAAACAGAGGACGAAGCGTTTGACTTGATCGGTGTCGTTCATCTGATTTACAACCATAAAAAAAACGATGAAATACTCGATATATTTGACCACGTAGAAAAAACCGGTTTTGGGAACAACGCGTCCGACAACAATGGCAAGACCCGTCGATACCACGCAGGAGAGAATATAAAAAAAGATTGCTTGATTTAAGGGCGTCTTTAAAAAAAGGCCCAACTCTTTAAATATTGCGTTTCTTGCAAACCAGCTGACTCCGATGACCACAAGCAGGAGATCTTCCGCCCTCAATGTCACGCCTCCCCGCATTTCCGTTCCAGGACTCCCCCCAACTATGATCTCGGGTGACAGGAGCATGGAAAAAATCAGGATATAAAGAGCGGCTTCCATGCTGACAAAAGAGACCAGAAATACAATAACACCTCCGATTCCCATTATGAGGGTGGGGGAAGTGGAAAACTGCGAAGCGATAAAAGCGGCACCTAGTGCCAATCCCATCAAGACAGGTAGGAATAGAGCGATTCTCAAAACTGCTTATGCCCGTAAATAGCCGACATCACCCATTGGGTCAAATCGGTCCAGTAAATACCGATAGTCAGAAGAGACAATATGACTACAATCACTAGAAGGTTCAGCCGACTTTTGCTCTTGTAGCCTTTTTTGTCCCTGCTAGATGGTCTTTTGGTAACCAGGCCGTCTTTCTTACCAGGAGCAGGAGCAGGGCCATAATAGTATTTGGAATGATATTTGAAGTAATCCGGTCCGATATCCGGCTTGACATTGTTCAAAACTATTCCGATCACATTACATCTGACATTGTCAAGGGCCAGTTTTGCGCGTTTTAAAATTCCGCGACCGATTTTCCCCACCGTATAGATTAACACCACACCGTCCACCAAAGGACCGATATCGGATGCGTCTGCAACCGGCAGTACTGGCGGTGCATCCAGCAAGATAATGTCAAAGAGCGGATACACCTCTTTTAGGAACTGGGAAAACCGTTCGGAGCGAAGAATTTCAGATGGATTGGGGGGTGATGTCCCTGCGGTAATGATCGTCAGGTTGTCCAAACCGGGAGTTTTTAAAATCTCTTCCATCTCAAACTCCCCCAGCATCACGTCGGTAATAGAGTTTTTAATTTCCGTCCAATGATAGTTTCCGAGCACATAATCGGTCAATCCCGGCGCCTTGTTTAGTCCAAAGGTTTTATGGATTACGGGTTTACGCAGATCGGTCTCTACAAGCAGAACCTGATTCCCTGTTTGTGCCAGACTGAGTGCCAGGTTTACGACATTGAACGTTTTCCCCTCCTGAATGAACGAACTGGTCAGCAGAAACGATTTATTCTTTTTGTCTACGCTAATAAATTTTAGGTTGGTACGGAGGTAACGAAACGCTTCTGATGCAAGCGATCTCGGGTCATAATGCGTGACCAAATCCTGCTTGCGGTCGTTTGAAGATATCACAGCTTTTGACCGGCCTCTTGAATCGCTTTCTCTGTCCAAATAAGGAATCACACCTATAACCGGAATGCTTAAAAGCTCTTCGACATCCTCAATAGCTCCGATAGAAGTGTCGAACACCTCTATCCCGAATGCCAAAACCAACCCAAGGATCAATCCCATGGTGAGACCGGTAAATACAATTCTAGCCTTTGAGGGTATATTGAAAGGTTGGGTCGGTACAAGTGCAGGTCGCACAATGGTTACCTCTTCAACCCGCCCTGATTCCTGTATCAGAACATCCTGATACTTGCTTTTCAGTTCTATCAGCAACTCCTCCCTTGTCTCAAGATCTCGCCTGAGCCTATTAAGGGTCAGGTTCTTCGCCGGAGTTTTATATTGATCCTGGGACAGGGCCTTAATTTTATTAGATAGTTCCACATCGCGGTTCACCAGCCCTGTCCGATAGGACTGCAGCGCCTTTTTCGTAGAAACAATAGCAGATCGGATCTGTTCAGTGCTTTCCAGTACTTGGGGATGGTTTTTTGTGAAATCGACCAGCAGCAAACGGCGTTGACTAAGCAGTTCGCGAAGGTTGTCTGTTAGCACATAAAATTTTCTATCTATAAATTCAGAGAATTTTGATGCTTTTAGATCAATGCTCACTGAACCTTCGGCTTCCACAATGAAACCTATCAATTTTTCTAGATCGCTCAACTCCTTTGACAGCAATTCATATTCAGTTGAGGTTTGATTCAGCTGACTGGCCAATGTGTCTACCAGTCTGCCATCTGATCTTACCCAAACTTGATCGTCGATGTTGGCAACCTTGTAGCTTTCCTCAAACCGGAGCAGTTGCTCCTCGGCCTCTCGCAGCGACTCGGTCATATTAGCGAGCTGGGATTCGATGAATGCTTTGGTTTCGAAGGTTTTTTTATTCTTCTCCTGAATATTATAAAAACGATAGGCCCGGGCAGAGGCATTCGCCAGCATAGCCGCTTCCTGAGGATTATCCGACGTCGTCCAGATGTTGATGACGTTGGTACCCTGCTCCTGTTTAGGTTGGATGGCCGATTTAATTTGCCCAATGAGGTTCATATAGTTACCGGACCGACGTATGTTTTCTGAACTTAAATCTCTGGGAATCAAGCCTGCTTCTTTTGCTGTCAGTTCCAAAACTGTTGCACTTATAATCAGATAGGCATGCGTATCAAGTCCCTCACCCTGGGCCCAGGCACTTCCAGTGAAAAAGGCGGCAAGATTCGTTGATTCAGATATTTTTATTGCGGAATGCGTCTTATAGAGGGGTAACGGCTCCTTTAATTTAGCAAATCCATAACTGGCAATACCTATTAAAACGGTGATCAATATCACAACGGTTTTTCGTTTTTTCAGGATTCGCCAGTAATCCCTTAAATCGACGTCATATTGGGCCATCTATGCACCTTGTGAGGGAATATATTACAAGAAAGGAAAGGAAGCTATTACCTCTGCAAAACTTATTCATCGTCATCCGATCCCTTGAAAGCATCTTTGGCATCATCAAAAGCCTCATCGGTATCGGTCGGAATCTCCAGAATAAATTGTGGTGTCAATGCCAGGTTTAACAACGGTTGAATTTGTTCCAGGAATGCATTGATATCCCCGATCCAACTTCTGGGAACGAACACGAAATCACCGTTCTGAAGCGTAACATTTTGCGTAAGATCTCCTTCTTGCATCAATTTTTCCAAATCGGTAGAAAGAACTTCAGGCCTTTTCGGATCTCCTCTGACAATCTTCGTACTTTCATGAACTGCGAATCTGGTCACACCTCCTGCTCTGACTACAGCATCGAGGATGCTGAATTCCGAACCTACAAAGGCCAACACACCTGGGGATACAACCTCGCCAAAAACATAAACGCGGTTTTCGGATTCTGAAGTGGGACATAAATCAAATCACCATCGTTGATCAAAGGATCGCGTCCCGTCTCACCAAGCGTTATTACTTTGAACATGTCAACAGTAAGGGATTGACCATCTCTTCTCTGAAGACGAATACGGCTGAGATTCGCATTTGGGTGAAGCCCCCCGGTTCTTGATAGAATTTGGGACAATGTTTCTCTGCCCTCTAAATATCGAAACCCACCTCCACTATGACCAGTCCTAGCGGTTCCAGGTCCAAGAATGCTAGCTCTCTTACTTTTGCGTTCGATGATTAAAACATCAATACGTGGTATTTTTATAAATCGTTTGAATTTCTCAGTCAGAAGAGCATCTAGCTCATATGCAGTCAATCCTTTGACATATAGATCTTCGATAAGCCCCAACGAAATTCTTCCGTCCGGTCTAACAGTCACTTCGAATTTTGTTGACTCAATTCCCTTGCCCTTCCAGAGGGTGATTTCTAAAACATCAGGGGAACCGATTTTATATTGAGGCTCACCGTCAACCATTTTGAATACATCGTTTTCAACAATTGCTTCCAATGATGAGTAGTCATCGTTTTTTATAGCTTTCTTCGGTGTAGGAATCTCGCGAGACCGATTTTCTCCATCCCCTTTCTCGAGGTGTATTTTGATACCATCACCAAATCCAGCAGTGCATAAATCTATACGACCATCTCCATTAAGATCTTCTGCTACTATATCATAAAAAGAGCCGACATTGGGGATCGTTGGCATTTCCACATTCGACCATCCACCGGCACCATTGTTCCTGTAGTATAGCATTCCCTTTTCGTCCATTGAACCCGCTATGAAATCTAGACGACCATCGCGGTCTAGATCCACGGGCAGCACTTGCCAGAAACTTCCTTCTTCGACGGGTTTTGAGGGAACCAATAAAGAGCTTCCCTCTTCACCGGATTTGGGAGGGGCAGAAAATGAGCCGTCACCCCTTCCCTTGAATATACTGATTCCCTCCCGATATGTTCCTACAAGTATATCCAGGTGGCTGTCGTTATTGATATCACCCAAACTCAGTTTGTTGTAATTCCCTTTGTGATCCCAAGGAATAGACGCCCAACCGCCGAAACCATTTCCAAGCCATATTCTCAGGGCACCATAAGTTCCCCAACCTGAACCGATGAGATCCAGGTTGCCATCACTATTTAAATCTGCTACGGCTACGTCCATATAGAGACCCGTGACTGTCGGACCCCTGTCAGAAGACCATTCTCCGGACCCGTTCCCAAACCATACTTGGATACCTCCTTGATGATCTGAAGTATAATTAGCAGCGATAAGATCCATATGACCATCTCTATTCAGGTCGGCGGCTCTTATGCCTTCGTATTTATTGATACTGACAGGACTGCTTGCTTTCGTCCACCTCCGATTGGGCTGATTTTTCCATATCATTATACCGGATGCTTCACGCTGAACAGATATTGCGATGTCACTCAGCCCATCTTCGATAAAATCCCCAACTGCTATAGATCTTACATCCGCTTTTATCGGCAGAAAAATGGGATCTTTCATAACACCCGTCCCGTCGCCATACCAAATGACAACAGTTCCAGGGGATGCGCCGCCTGCCAGGATATCATTGAAACCATCATTGTCAAGATCTGCTACGGCTACCGTCTGAAACTTCCCCGGATGCTTGATGTTGCTGAAAGAAGGTTTCTGGATTGGGGTGATACAGCCAATAAGGAGAAAAGAGACTCCTGTCAGAAAGATTAAGATCCGAATGAACATAGAGCTTCCCATAAAAGATAGACTTTTCATGTTCTCAGCTATCAATTCGTTTTTTGTGAAATTACGAGATATCTTCGATAGCATCTTTCACTATCCTGGAATCGATAACCCGGGTCTGACGGATCATACCGAAAAGTAGACAACGGTCGCAAAGGTTGTTGATTCGTAAGGGCAAGCCCTTTGAAAATTCATGGATGGGAGAAAGTGATTGTTTGGTAAAAAAGCCCCTGTCTGCTCCGGCGTGTTTCAACCGGAATAGAATATATCTCAAGGTGTTATTAAGATCCAGAGGTTCCAATCGATACTTGATGGAGATACGCTCTTTGAGGGGGTTGAGCGCATCTAGGTTTTTCAACAATGGCGGTTGACCGAGTATGAGGAGACCCAGTAAAAACTGATTGTCGAACTGCATGTTCAACAGCATTCGCAACTCTTCCAGGCTCGATTTTTCCCGAATCAGATGTGCCTCATCGATGATGATAATGGTAATCAACCCTTGTTGTGCATTGCTGATCAGAAACTCCTGAAGCTGCGTCAGGAGCTTCACCTTGGAATCACTATCTGCATTTTGCCCGAATGCCGTCAAAATGGCCCGGATAAGGTCAACCGGCGTAAGTGCCGGATTGATTATGGTTTTGACCTGAAATTTCTCTTCCGGCAATCTTGAAATCAAAACTTGGCTGATGGTTGTTTTACCCGAACCGACCTCACCGGTAAGCAATGCCACACCTCGCTGATGTTCTACAGCATATATGAGCCGTGCCAATGCTTCTTCATGTTGAGGAGAAGCATAAAATACTTCTCGGCTCGGTGCATTGCTAAATGGAGTCGATTGGAGATCCCAATAATCCAGATACATGAGAAACTCACTTTACAGGTTATCTGATCTATTTCTATACGTTAGGATCAGTTATGTGCGATCCGATGGCAAAGTGTGAACAAGAGCATCCCTATGTGACCGGCTGCTGTCGATCCTGACATGTTTAAAAATACCAAAGGCTCTCAATTTTCAAAACTAGCTAATATTACTCCATTTTCGTTTTTTGTCAATCATCTTTCAACAATATGGTGGCCGATATTCGCCTCGGTCAAATCGGTAGATTGCTCCTCGGCACCTTTCCTCGTATAGAAAGCGCCCACATGCACCGTTATTTGTCCGCTAGATCTTTCTATGGAATGGGCACTGAGCCCCTTTTCATGAAGCGCCTCAATTGCCTGATCCGCCTCGCTTTTGCTAGTATATACACCGGTCAGAGTTGTAAATCGTGTATGCTTAACCGGCGTTCCCTGAAGTCGATATTCCTCTATGTATTCAGCAGCCTTTTCCCTGTTTTCGAAATAACCGGTAAATACCCTGTGCCAGATGCCTTCCGAACCCAGGTTCACCTTTACCCAAAAAGGATTCATTCCTTTTTCCCGGTACCCGTTCAACGAATTCTCCGCCTCCTCGCTGGTTTTGAAATAGGTCAATTTTATTGAGAATGGATAGTTGGGCTCCAGAATTCCGCGTTTCAACTCCGGTGGTAGAGAACGGGCTGTTTCTTTCCCTACCTCCGGGACGGCAGTTTTTTCATATGTTACGGACACCATCATATCCGGTACCTCATCCATCAATGGAGGGGTATTTCCACCAGTGATATCCAAAGCTTCCACAACCGCCTTCGACGGTACATCCTCAACGCCGCTCTGGGTGGTATCAGATTCCAGTTCGGTACCTTGCACCGGTCCCATCATCGCCTCAGAATCGACTGTTGCGATCACGCTCGATTTGGGCGCACCAATTTCAGGTGCTGTTTGATCAGTAACATCCGGGCCCATCGGCGCTTTTTTTAGGTCATCCGTGGATCCTTCAATTATACCCTTTGACATTACGAGTTCGGGTTCATCCATCAGATTCCGACGCATCTCATCCATTTTCCGACTTGCTTCTGCATCTGCAGCCGGTTCGTCTATAGATGCAACCTGGGAAGAAACCGTTTTCGTATTTACAGATCCTTCCTGGGCTCCTTTTTCAATATCATAGGTTTTGACGACCTTCTGCAGGTTGGGGGGGGCTGATTTTGTTCCCAAATCATCCTGCGTCGACTTCCCCCAGAAAAACCAGCTGGCCACAACGATGGTACATATTAAAACACCTATGCCAAAAACCCAACGGGATGTACCAAATTTAAATGCACTGTCAGGTAAATCAGCTTCCTGAGTCACCCGTCTAACGGGAGCCGCCTTTTGGGAACCCGCCACATCTTTACCGGCAGATGCTATCACAATCTCCCTGGATTTCATCGATCCTGGAGAAGCGCTCATCTGATCGTGCTTTTGGGCAACCTCAGACAAATCTTCTTCTGCCATGGCATCAATTATATAAAGAAGCGGATTCTCGGGCAGATCAATGATCCGCTCTGTCAAAACTTTTCGGCCCTGCGAATCAAATAATATTTGCAGCTTGGGCCTCATAAGTTGATCAGGATAAATCGCAATGACACGACCTATAGCTCCGGAGTTCAGCTTGACGTGACTATGGAGCGGAAAAACGGAAAAAATATTCAACAGTGCTTTCAAGTGCTCTGTTTTGAATGATTTCTTTCCCGTCTTGATGATCTCCTTAGCTGCGACGAAATGGAGGAACTTTTCACGTTGGGGACGAGAGTGGATCAGAGCTTCATAAACGGCCGCCAAACCGACGATTTGGGCGTATTCATGTACCTCCTCACCTTTCAGGCCTTTGGGATAACCTGAACCATCAACTCTTTCGTAGACCTGAAGTGTGCATTCCGATAGATAGGGGTGATTATCCTGAAAGCGCTGTAGGATTTTATAGCCGTATTTGCAGCGCTCTTTCATGATTTCGAATTCTTTATCGTTTAGACGCCCTTCCTTGTAGATGATGGACTCGGGTATGAGGCCGATACCGACATCATGGAGCAGTCCAACCATTCCAATCTCGATTAATTGCTCGTAATCATAGCCAAGATTTTTAGCCATGATGGTTGAAAAAATCGCCACATTGACGGAATGTCTAACTACGTAATTGTAAAGCTTCTCTGAGTGAATCGCCTCTAGAAAAAGTGCATCTTCAGTAGATTGGAATTTAACAATCTCCTGCATGATCTGCAAACCCCAGTCTAAATTGAAACTCTTTTGCTGTCTGACGGCAATCAAGACTTGGTTGAGATAAACATGTGCCTCTTCGTAAAGAGAGCTTCTGTCCTTCTCGGAAACAGAGGGTTTGGGTTCCATTTTCTTGTGGGACGATTCATCTTTGGAATCGCCCGGGCTTTCATTCCCAAGGTTTCTAAAACTGATAGCTTTGCTCTTTTGTGTGAAGGCGCTATTGGCAAGTGTTGGCTGTGATTTTTTGCCTGGAGTGACCTCTTTTAAATCCCTAAAGTTAATCATTTGGGTCCATCGCTATTAGCTGGTTTCACTTCAGTGTCCCGTCTATTGTTTAATTTCATACGATGTTTGCCGTTAAGTGATACGAAAAATACGCTTAGTTTAGTAATTAAAGCAAATAATATGCCAGAAAATATGTGCGACTTGCGGTTTTTTCAAGCCATAGCGTATAATTGTTATAAATTAATATGGTTAAACCTAAAACCAACAAAATTTGTAGTATGGTGTGGCACCTTCAAAACTGCATAATCCTGGACCTCTATATAATTACCATATATTCGACATTATTTGATGCAATTCAAGTCCTCTTTATTTATTAATTTTCATTGCTTCTATTTAGAGACACCTAATTTATATCATTAATGTATCATGTTTAAAGAAACCCGATACAAAACCTGAGAATAGCCAAACAATTTAGCTGAGAAACGGTTTTACTGAAGATTTTATTGGGCTCTACCCAAATACATTATTCATCGCATCAAAAAACCAAACGCCGAAAGTCGATATTAAATGTCTTAAAACAACTAACCCGCCTTCGATTTGTCGGGTGTACCCATTTGAACCAACGCCCTCCCCCGCCTTTCTAGTACGGTGATTAAAATAACAACGATTATCGCCTGAATAATTAACAGGATCGCATCAATTGATCTTGCATTCCTTAAAACCACGGCTCCCGTTCCAAGGCAAATATTGATCAAATAGATCAATAGAACGCTTTTCTTTTTGCTACCCAGCACCTTTTCCAACCGATGGTGCAAATGGTCTTTACCGACATAATCGATCCACTGTCGAAAATTATTTACTTTCCCTGTCACGACTCGGTCCACAGATATATGCGTCATGTCAAAAATGAGCACCCAGAAAATCAGGAGTGGAGAAATAACTGCAGCAAGGGTATTATCAATATTCCAATCTCCATACACGGCGACACATGCCAGTATAAACCCCATAGTGGTACTACCGGCGTCTCCAAGGAATATAGATGCATTTCCCTTCAGCCTGAAATTATAGGGGAGAAACCCGATGCAACTACCCATCACTGCAACGGCGATCCAGCCGATGAATGGCTGGAACGTCTGGAATGCGACTACACCCAGAAAAAATGAAATGATCGCGCCCATTCCCGCCGCCAATCCGTCCATACCGTCGAAAAAATTCATGGCGTTTGTGATACCGATGATCCAAAAAGCCGTCAGCAAGTGGTTGCCAACAATTGCAACGACCCCGAACTGGTTCGGTAAAACCGTAAGTCGAACTCCAAAATAGATGACGGTGGCGGTACAGAATAGTTGTATAACCAATTTTAATTTGGCAGAAATATCTCTGATGTCATCAACAAGACCGATTATAAACAGAACCAAAGCCGTCCCCAGAATACTCAACACCGCCACCGAATAGATACCGTTGACTATCAGGCTGATGATAAAAGCAGTGATCACGGCCCCCCCCCCAAGCAAGGGGGTTGCAGTCGAATGTACCTTCCGAGCATCAGGAAAATCCAAGATCCCAAATCTTTGTGCAATTCGGCTGAAAATTGGGGTCAGACAAAAGGAAAGTGTCATGGATAGAAATAAAATATAAACCCATCGCCAGCCTGTGAAGGCAAAAAAGGCGCGGGTTTGGAAAACCAATAAAAATCCTACCGCGACTATGGAAGGATAGTAGAGATATCGTCGCCATTTGATTCTTTGGTAAGTGGAATCCATTTAATCTGTAATTTCAAATTGATCGGCAATCAACCGGATGATCCGATCAATTTCTGATTGTAACAACATTGGGTAAATGGGAATGGAGATCGACTTTTTCCAGATCTTCTCTGAGCTTTCACATTTTTCGGATCCCAGATACTGATGAAGCGGCCGATATACCGGTCTGGCACAGCCCACCCCTTCTTGGTGGAGCTCCTTAATAAATACCGCCGCGTCGTCATACTTCGATTCGATGACATATCGATAATATACGTGCCCTGCGTTTTTATAGGGCGGACGGAAGGAACCGGAATTAAATACTGTATCATATTGCACCGCAATCTCACGTCGTTTCTCTATAAACGATTGCAATCTGGATAGCTGGATAATGCCAAGTGCCGCTTGTATATCGGTCATTTTATAATTGTATCGTACGAAAAAATCCTTGTGGTTATCATAATCCCGGAGGCTCCTTACCCGCTTGACCAGCTGTTTTGATGGGGAGACCACCATGCCGCCTTCCCCGGTTGTTATCATCTTGGTTGCATAAAATGAAAACACCGCAGCCTCTCCGATACTCCCCGTTGCTTGACCCGCAACTGTCGCGCCGATGGCTTGGGCACAGTCCTCTATGATCGGCAACCCAATGGCCTTAATGGAATCCATGTCTGAGGGCAAACCGAACATGTGGGGTACGATGATCGCCTTTGTTCGAAACGTCTTTTTCCTCAACACATCCACTGGATCAATATTGTAGGTATCAGGGAGGACGTCGGATATAACCGGTTGGGCGCCTGTATAGTTGACCGCATTGAGCAATGCCGTACAGACGTAGCTGGGAATGATCACTTCATCTCCGGTTCCGATACCCATGGCAAGCAGCGTTAAATGGAGTGCGGATGTACCTGAGTTTACCGCGACTGCATAGGGCACCCCAATGAATTCTGCCAATGCATTCTCAAATGCTTCTACACGTTCCCCCTGGGCGATGTGGCCCGAAGCGATAACCTCGCTCACCGCCTGCGCCTCATCTTCACCCAATGTGGGTTTAGAATGAGGTATATATTCCAGGTTTTCAGACATAATATTTACTCGGCTAACCGAAATAAAAACTTTTGAATTGTAAATTCTGAATTAACGTATTCAAAATGCTTCCTATTCAATTGACCCTCTCCAAATATGAAGAATTTTGATAAAAGTTTGAAAGATCGGAGATTCGCATATCTACCTACTGTCAGTTCATTGCTTGCATTTCACTGTTCATGGCTCACTGTTTACCGCTCACTTCTCACCGTCAACTTTGCCAGAATCTATGCTTTCTCCCTTTTCCTGCTACCCCCCATATTTTATACACTTCGGATATCAGATATCTATAAACAACCTCAAAGAATTAAACGCTTCAGCATATTTCACACGCCCTTGTATCCCTCTGAAATTAGCTGTTGAAACCGCCTGCTCGACGATGGACATATCCTCTATGTTTGTTTTCATCACTTGTGATTCATGGGCCATCAAAGCTTCCAGTTTGCGGTTGATGATATCTCCGATGCTAACGAAAATGTTGGGTTGAAAATTTTGGGTCGTAGGTCCTTCGAAATAGATAACATTTCTGATATATCGCGTAGCCGAAACGACACACTGTGTAGCATGACGATGGTCCTGATGAGTGTCCTCAGGATAATTACAGAATATATAATCAGGATTGAGTTTTCTTATCACCGATTCGATCTTGCCGATCACTTCTTTATTGACCTTTAAATGGGTATCCTTGTATCCACCCCAAAATAATTTCTCCACGCCTATAATCCTGTTGGCTTCCTCTTGCTCTTTCATTCTCAAATCGACAGACCCGCCCTCTCCACCAGCTGTCATGATCAATAAAAAAACTTTATGATTTTGTTGGGCGTATTTAATTAAGGTTCCGCCACAACCGAATTCGATATCATCCGGATGCGGCCCAATGGCCAAAATGTTCATCCTCGAGCTTGGCATCATTTGCGAATACCGCCTGTTGTAAAATTTCCATCTGTCCCGCAATTAAACAACCAGTCAATCACAGAAAGATGAGATAAATATTCACCAAAACGTTGAGTGTACAGCGGAGGCTCAAAATCTTGAAAAACGACTTTGACGCCTCGGGCCTGAAATCGTTCAAGCTCAAGATAGTTCCTTCCTCCACTACCGCTGAGATAGGTGTCACATCCCAAAACATGACAGATATCGATGAGTCGGTCTGTGGGATGGTCGCTAAGTTCGAGTTTAGATGCCACCACGACCTTTTCCAACGATATCCCAAAAATTTGTCTGAGTTGTTCAGAGCCATAAATATTGAGATCCACAAGACGATCCCAGTTTAAATTATACATTTCCTGAAAAAATGATATATACTCTTTAAAAAAATTTGACTTTCCGTAGCATGATGCAATGGTCAGAAGATGCTTTTTCTTCCAGTCGGTTCTATTGTTGACTTTCACCTCGTAAATTTTTTGAGGGAAACGGTATTGGACGGGAACGGTAATCCAAGTCCTCCCGTTACTCGATTTAATTTGATTGCGATTCTGCCATTCATTTTTTTTATATTGGACATTGTCTAAATAACAGAATGCGTCTGCTTTCTTCATTTTGTCGAAATAACCCAGCCATGGCAAGAACTGAGGTTGATGGATGGCAGCTATCATTTCAACCTTATTTCCTCGTAACGAATATCGGGTTTGAGAGAAGGTAGCCGCCTTTTTTCTTCCTAACATCGATCCGGTAGAATTGCTTTCCCTCCCATTTAGTGTGATCGATGTATTGAATCTCTATAGGCGTTTTCCCATTGAATTCCTCTATTTTCTCTCCTCCCCTGACAATGGAAATGATGACCTCTTGGGGACTGCCATCTACGGTTGAAATCGACGCGTTAACTACCGGTTTACCGCTCAAAATGATCTCTTCTCCACTAATCGCCCTGCTGCCTCCAGATTCATCCCGGACTTCATAGTTTTTTAGATTCATTGCTGGGTCCCGCAGCTTCCTGAACATGTAGCATCGTCCGGCGGCCAATGCTTTTAATATCTCCGTAGAGGATTTCTGCTGAACGAAAACAACGGTCTGAAATTCATCGATGAGTTGCGATGAATTGCCCCCGTGATAATCTGCTCCTGCGATACCAAAGACCGGTTTTTCGCGCTTTCCGGTACAATAATCAAGGAGCAGCCGATCCCAATGTTTTCCAGGTTTTGTGGCAGTTATCGTATCCCCGTAGATCGCTTCAAAACCGGTATATCCGCTGGCATGAAATAGGTCTTCGATATAATGCCCTGTTTTCAGGGTTACGGGACCGAGTTGTACGCCGACCACTGCATAATTGGACTCAGGATGTGCCCAAAATGTAAGCCCGTTACGATCCGCCACATAATCAATCAGTTCCTGAAAGGGTTTTACTCCTTGATCTCCTGAGTAGGGATCGAAAAGAGAGCTTTTAAAGGGATGATAATTGATCATCAACAATAAGCTAAAAATGGCCAATACAAAACCCAATTTGCGAATCATCCGCTTCTGTGAAACAAGGTAGCCCGACAGGAGAAACGCCACCAGAAAAACAAGGGATCTGGGCAGCAGCTGGCGGACGTACTGCATCGAAAATCCACGATGCAACAGCGGAAGATCCCTGTAATCTTCAGGATCCTTCATTCCGATCAATAACATCTCTTTCCGGTATTGATGTGCCGTTAAACCGACGCCAAAGGGTGTGCCCGTCCAATAATAGAAAGGAGAAGACTGGACTCCTGGGATTACCAATACATCCTTTTGTTTATTGTTGATCAACTTGATTTGATTAAGATACCGGTCGGGTCCGATTTTTATCACGGAATCTCTCTCTTCGCGTCTTTTGATAATCGACTGCAAAGGGAACACACCGTATTCCATAACCTGAAGATCATGGTCAGTGGGAATGAGGAATTCGACATCCTTTTCCTTTGCAAACTGCACGATCTCTTCAAGGGAATGTTCACCTGATCCGTCAAAGGTTGTATGGACCTGGATCGCACCTGGAATCTGTTTGTAATCTTCCGCCCATGAGCTTTGCGGGGTTCCAAGGAAAAAGGTCCCCACAAAAATGAAAGCAACTATTTTGAAAAGTATCCCATTTGAATAATGGAACCGGGTGAGTGTGTGTTCTAAAGATTGATAACCATGAGGCATTCGATTCGTCCTCCAAGTGAAGTCGTTATCACATGCTGACTAATATTTTATTATATTTTCTGAAAGTTACGGCCTTATCTGTCATATATGCCGATCATATCTAGATGGGTCAGCCACCTGACATGGGTTTGTCCGATCATCGTTTCATCCTTAAGCGCCGTGTTGACAACATAGAATTCGTCGGGATTATATGCTTTAATGAAACTTCTGGACGAGCGGTTCAATTTAGGTCGTTGCATGGGGATAGTGCGGGTTTCATATCCAATCAAAGTGCCGTTGCCATGCAAAACAAAATTGACTTCCGCACCGGACTTCGTACGCCAATAATAGAGATAGACGCCTGAACTGAACCGCTTCGCGGATTGCCTTATCCCTGCCAATAAGGTCTTGCCGACCAAA
>Ga0066187_1000024_pt1 | contig 78331 bp, 69 predicted proteins | sample WorMetexBAHAMAS1_FD_58706 | JGI IMG/M metagenome (GOLD analysis project Ga0066187, IMG submission 58706) | Marine gutless worms symbiont microbial communities from Max Planck institute for Marine Microbiology, Germany - Inanidrilus exumae... | ecosystem: Host-associated > Annelida > Digestive...
ACTCGAACACGCGACCCCCGCATTACGAATGCGATGCTCTACCAACTGAGCTAAGGCGGCACGAACGCGATCGGTTGGGATCGGAAGCGGCGCGGACTGTATTCAGTTCGCGGGGCGATTGCAAGCGGTGGGGCCTCTTCCTCACCCTTCGAGACGCTGCCTCCGGCAGCTCCTCAGGGTGAGGTAGAAATAACACCCCTCATCCTGAGGGGCGGCGCGAAAGCGTCGCGTCTCGAAGGATCAGGTCAGGTTGCGTCGGCCGCCAGCCTGGCGGGCGGCTGATCCGACGACTCGGCCGCTTCTTCGGCCGGCTGCGTCACGGCGGATTCTTCCTCGATCAAGGCCGGGGCATGATCGGCCTCCAGTCGCACGACGCGAGGCGGCACCTTCCAGTCGATCGTGTCGAAGGCGCCGCAATTGCCGCAGATGGCTTCCCAGGCGGGCGACACTGCGCCGCAGGTGCCGCAGACCCAGGCTTCGTCCTGGGGGGCGGTGGCCGCGCGGGCGAACCAGGCCGCGGCGGCGGCATCGTCGCCATGTTCCGACTGTTCCAGGCTGGCCCAAAGCCGGCACATGCGCGCGGTCGGTTCGTCCTCTTCGATCCCCTGCAGCTGCCCGCGCGCCTCGCCCCACAGATCGGCCGCCAGCGACGCCTCGGCAAGGGCAATCCGGCTCTCCGTATGGCTGGCGCTCGGCGAGACCAGCTTCTGGATCCGCTTGACCTGGTCCAGGGCCGTGGTCCCCGGCGCGGCCAGATCACGATAGATCGTCACCAGATCGGGGTGCGGCTGCAGCCGCCAGGCCTGCTCCACGATGTTCACCGCTTTACGCTGCTTGCCCTGCCGCCTGAGATGGCGGGCATAGGCGACGACGGCGGGAACCAGACCGGCCGCGGCGTCGTAGGCCTTCTTGGCGTGGTCCAGCGCCGCGGGCCAACGGTGGTCGTCTTCCGCCTCGGCGCTCAACAGAAGATTGAGCGTCGCGATGCGATGTTGCCCGGTTTCCTTGGGCAGCGTTTTCTTTTTGACGGCCTCGATCACCGTCTTGAGGGCATCGTCCCAGCGCCGCGCCAGGATTTGCAGGTCGAAGAGTTGGGCCCCGACAGTCTGGAGATCCGGTCGCAGGCGATAGGCGCGTTCCGCGAATTCGAGGGCATCGCCGTGTTTGCCCTCCTCCAGCGCCAGGCTCATCAGACCCATCAGGCCGACTACAGACGTTTTCGGCTGTTTCGACATGGCCTCGAAATGCTGCCGGGCGGTATCGCGGTCGCCGTCCAGGAGTGCTGCCTGGGCTGACAGTTGCGCCGTCCGAGCAGGATCGTTGAGTTTTTCGCGGGCGATCCGCGCCTGGCGCTGGGCCTCCCGCTTGTCCTGGATGGCGATTGCCGCCATGCCCTGAAGCAGGGCGAGATTGCCGGCCTCGCGCTTGCGTTCGCGCAGGAACCCGACCAGCCGGGCCGGGCTCAACAGGACGCCCCGCAGAACCCGAAGCAGAATAACGAGCAGCACGATCGCGGCAAGCAGACCCAGCATGAGGAAACCAACGGAGGTATCGATCCGCCAACCTTGCCAGTCGATTGCCACCCGGCCCGGATGGTCGGCAAGCCAGACGGCGCCGACCGACAGAGCCGCCAGCAAGACGACCGTCGTCAGAACGATGAAAAGGCGCTTCACTGGGCCGGTCCCGAGGCCAGCGCGGCGTCGGCGGCGCTCAGCCGGTCGATGGAGAGACTGCGCAGATCGGCCAGCGCCGTCTCCGCCTGCAGCCGAGCCTCGGCGTCGGCAGCCCATGCGGCGGCAGGCCCTTGCATGCCCTTGAGTGCGTCGACGGCGGTTGCCAGGTCGTTCCGGTCCAGCGCCTGTTCTGCGGTGGAAATCGGCGCGGCCGGTCCCTCGCCGTCTACCCGCCGCACCGAAACCACGTTGGCCAGCCGGGCCCAGGTTTTGGTCAACCAGTCTTCCGCCGCGGCTTCGCGCGCCGCCCCCGTGGCGACGGGCGCGATGGCCAGGAACTGGCGGGTCAGGTCCGTCCGGGTCGGCACGCCGTCGTCAGCGCCCGCGTCCAGTGCTTCGATCGCCTTAGCAAGACCGGCGTCTTCACCGGCCAGACGCGACATCTGGTCCAGCGGCGCCCGGTAGGGCTCGCCGGACAGCACCGCCGACTCAAGCTGCCCCACTGCCAGCACGACGGCGGCAGCCCGCGCGCCCGTTTGCACCGGCCGGTTGGCGATATCATCCAGGCGGGCGTCATAGGTTCCCATCTGCTCCCGCAGAGCGGCCACCTCGTCGGTTGCGGCCTGGGTGTCTTCGCGCATGCCGTCCAGCGTGTTTCCAAACGCGGCGACGCGGTTTTCCACGGCGCCGATGCGATCGAAGAAGGCGGTTTCCGACACCCGCCCTTCCACGGAGGACTCCAGGCCTGCGATCTGACGCTCCAGCGACTGCAGCGCGGTGGACAGATCGGCGCCGCCGCCCGCGGCGGTTTCAAGCGTTGCGACCCGTTGCTGCAACTCTTCGATCGCGCTCATCGGCGCATCCCCGGCGCTTTCGGCCGCCGTGGCGAGCCCCTGCAACCGGTTCTCGATCCGCGTAATTTCCTCGTTCAGCCGGACCAGTCGGTCTATCTTTCCCTCGAGCGCGGTGATGCGTTGGGCCAACTCCTGCATCGCTTCGGTGTCGGCGACCGCCGGCGCCGGTGGCGCAGGTGGCTCGGTCTCCTCCAGGCTTGGCAGGTACTGCTCCAGCACGGGCTCGACGAACGGCTGAACGAATGGCGACCAGACCGGACGCGTGAAGATCGCCACCAGGGCGATCACGCCGACCAGAAGGGCCGACCAGGCAATGGCCCCGCCGCTGCGTCGGGGCGCCTCTTCTTCAACGACGGGTTCTGGGACGGTGTCTGTCATTGTAACGGTTTCCGGAGCCGTTTCGGAATCGGCGGTTGTCGGAGCGGGCGAGTCGGATATTGGCGCCGCGTTCGAGTTGGAGTCACCGACTGCAGCCGCGATCGCCGATTGGACGGGCGGTTCGGCCGGGGACTCCGGGGCGGACGGCACCGGGGCGGATTCAATCGTTGCCAGATCGATCCCGGCCGCGCGCGCCGCGTCGACGACCGAGTGCCACCGATTGTCTGGGATGGCGCCGCGCATCTTCCAGCCCTGTACGGTGCTGACGGCGATGCCCAGGCGGCTCGCCATCGGGCGGATCCCGCCGAAAGCCGCTATGACTGCCCGTGCGTGGGGGCGAGCGGTTGTCTCCGGTGTCTCGGTCGTTTCGTCGTTGCTCATCCCTGTGGGTTCACTCCGCAAAGCAAGAGTCGAGCGCTTCGAGAAGGGCGGCCTGGTCGGGTCGCGACGCCGCGACGACCGAGGCCCAGGCGACGTCGTTCGCCTTGTCGGCCACCGCCCGGCTCATACAAAGTGCATAGACGGTTCGACACGCACCCACAAGCCCCGCCGCGCGGAGAAGACGCACCAGGATTTCGGCCGTGCGCGGCGAATACAATAGGACCGCGGCCACGTCCCCGGACGCCAAGGCTTCGCAAACGTCCTGCGGCAGTGCCTCGGCGGGAACGGCGTCGTAGAGCTGTTCTCGCCTGACCGAATAGCCGGCGGCCTCGAGCCGGCCGGCGAGATCGCCGGCGACGACCGAACCGGCGGCGTGCAGCAATGGACCTGCGGTCGGATCCGCCTCGTCTGCGACCAGGTGGGCCAGCCCGTCCACGTCCCCGTCCGCCGTCCGCACGTCCACGAAACCGGCGCCGCGGGCGGCTGCGGCCGTTGCGTTGCCGACGCACCAGGCGGTCAGTTCCCGTTCAGCAACGAGCGCCGCGAGCGCCCGCACGCCGTTGGCCGACGTGAATAGGAGTCCCTGACAGTCCTTCACATCGACATTTGCATCCTGCCGCGCGCGGATCGTCAACATGGGTGCGAGCAGGGGTCGATAGCCTCGTTGCTCAAGCAGGGTGCACAGCGGGGCGGCATCTTCGGCCGGCCGCGTGACCAATACGGTTCGGGGCGCTTGCGTCACGGCGCGATCAGCGGGGAAACGCCCCGCCCAAGGCCAGGCGCAGCTCGTCACCCAGGTCGAGGGCCGCCGTTTCCGCATCGCTGACCGCGATCACCCGCTCGCCGTCCTGGCGTCGACTTCCGTCGGGCATCGCGACCATGCCGCGCAGCCGGAGCCGGCCATCCTCGGCCAACGTGGCAAGCGCCCCGATCGGCGTGTTGCAGGTGCCGTCAAGTGCCGCCAGCAGGGCCCGTTCGGCGTTGACGCAGACCGCAGACGGGCGATGGTTGAGCTGGGCGAGTGTGGTCCGCATGGCGATGTCGTCGGTGCGAATCTCGATTCCGATCGCCCCTTGCGCGGCGGCCGGCAGAAGCACCTCCGGTTCCAGCGGGGTAGCCGGAACGCCGGTCCTCTCAAGCCGGTTCAGACCGGCCATCGCCAGGATGGTCGCGTCCACGTCTCCCGCCGCGAGCTTCGCCAGCCGCGTATCCACGTTGCCGCGAAAGGTCACCACCGAAAGGTCAGGGCGCCGGTTCAGAAGCTGGGCCTGGCGTCTGAGTGACGTGGTGCCGACGACCGCGCCGTCCGGCAGGGTGTCCGGTCCGTCGGCCTTTTCGGACAAAAAAGCATCGCGCGGATCCTCCCGCGGCAGGATGGCCGCGATGATGAGTCCATCGGGGAGATGCGTTTCCATGTCCTTCATGGAATGCACCGCGCAGTCGATTTCGCCGTCCAGGAGGGCGGCTTCGATTTCCTTGCAGAACAAGCCTTTGCCGCCGATCTCGGCCAGCGGGCGGTCGGTGACCCGATCGCCGGTGGTCTTGATCACGCTGCGTTCCGTCTGCAGGTCGGGATGGGTCGCGTGCAGCCGCGACGCAACCTCGCGCGCCTGTGCCAGCGCGAGCGGCGAGCCCCGCGTTCCGATTCTGATCGTTCGCTCGGACATGGCGCGGTTTGTACCCCGGGCGGCGCCGGTCGCAAAGGCTCATGGAGGACTTGGCCGGATACTGGTGTTGACGCTACAAAGCGGCTCCCATGTTGGTGCTTGGAATCGAAACCTCTTGCGACGAGACCGCCGCCGCCATCGTCGACGGCGACGGGGCCATTCGCGCCGACTTGGTTCTCAGCCAGCTCGACGAGCACCGGCCCTTCGGCGGCGTCGTGCCCGAAATTGCCGCCCGCAGTCATCTGGAAACCCTCGACGGACTCATCGACAGGGCCGTGCAAGAGGCCGGCGTGTCTTTCCGCGACCTCTCCGCCGTTGCGGCCACCGCCGGCCCCGGCCTGATCGGCGGAGTCATGGTGGGCATGATGACGGGCAAGGCGATTGCCCTTGCGCTGGACGTCCCGTTCCTGGGAATCAATCATCTGGCCGCACACGCGCTGACGGCGCGCCTGACGGATGGCTGTTCATTTCCCTATCTGATGCTGCTGGTGTCGGGGGGACACTGTCAGCTGCTCGCAGTCGAGGGCGTGGGCCGTTATGTCCAGTACGGAACGACCGTCGACGACGCCATCGGCGAGGCCTTTGACAAGGCCGCGAAGCTGCTGGGGCTTGGTTATCCCGGTGGACCGGAAATCGAGCGCGCCGCGATCGGCGCGCGCCAGGCCGACAGATTCTCGCTGCCGCGGCCCATGAAAGGCCGGCCGAATTGCGACTTTTCCTTTTCCGGTCTGAAGACCGCGGTCCGCCGTCTGGTTGAGCGTCAACCGCAGCCTTTATCCGCGGCGGATGTCTCGGATCTCGCCGCCGCGTTTCAGACGGCGGTGGCCGAGGTCGTCGCCGACCGGTGCCGCCGTGCCATTGATCGGTTCAAGTCGGACTATCCGGGTGCCGCAACGCTTGTAGTCGGCGGCGGAGTCGCCGCCAACCAGCACATCCGGTCGGTTCTGCAGGCAAGCTGCGCCAATGTGGGGTTCGATTTCGTCGCCCCTCCACAGAATCTCTGCACCGATAATGCGGTGATGATCGCCTGGGCCGGGGTGGAGCGTCTGAGGAACGGCGAAGCCGACGGGCTCGATTTTCCCGCCAGGCCGCGCTGGCCGCTTGACGCGTGTTCAGGCCAAGGCCGACACTCGCCGGCGGACGTGACCGGCAGGTCTTCATGAACGGCTCAGCCAGCAACGACAGCGCGAACGTCGAGGTTCGCCCCTATTTCGCAACACCCGTTGCAGTGCTCGCGCTGCCCAATGCGGCGGCGCTGAACGAAACGCTGGCCGGCGTCATACGGGAGCGTATGGCCGCCGTTTCGTCGACCGAGCATTCGAACCGCGGCGGCTGGCAGTCCGAGTGGGATTTCGCGGAATGGGGTGGGCCCGCCGGCGCAGCGCTTTTGTCGGCGGCACGGCAGCTGGCGGACCGGCTGACCTGTGACCGGGCGGGCAACCGGGTTCCCATCGACTGGGTGGTGAATGCCTGGGCCAACGTCAACGGCCGGGATCACGGCAACGAATTTCATACGCATCCCGGCAGTTACTGGTCCGGCGCGTATTATGTCGACGACGGCGGGGCTTCGGATGATCCGGCCCTGGGCGGGGAATTCGAACTACAGGATCCGCGCGGTGTCGCGCCGGCAATGTATGCGCCCAGCCTGGCGATCAACACTCCGGGCGGTCTGTCGGTCGGCGCGTCCGAGCTCATCCGGCCGAAAGCCGGCAACATGCTGATGTTCCCGGCCTGGCTCAGTCACTGTGTCCGTCCCTACGAGGGCAACGCACAGCGAATTTCCATCGCTTTCAACTTCTCGCTCCCCGGATTGGGCTGACGCCATGGCCGAGGGCAAGGTTGCTGTCTTGGGGGGTGGCGCCTGGGGCACGGCGCTGGCCTGCGTCGCACGCCGCGCCGGCCGGTCCGTGTCGCTCTGGGCTCGGGACGCGACGGTCGCGGACGCCGTCAATTCGGGGCGGGCAAACCCGGCCTATCTCCCTGACGTGCCGCTGGAGCCAGGGATCGAAGCGACGACGGACCTCGCCGTCGCAGCCCGGGACGCAGGCGTGGTCCTGCTGGTTGTCCCGGCCCAAGCGCTCCGCGACGTGGCGGCGGCGCTGGCGCCCAGCATCACGGCGAACACGCCTGTGGCAATCTGCGCGAAAGGGATCGAGCGCGGCACTGGGCGACTGATGAGCGAGGTCCTGGCAGAGGTTTGCCCGAATGCGGCACCGGCGGTCCTGTCCGGGCCCACATTCGCCGCGGAAGTGGCCCGTGGTTTGCCGGCCGCCGTGACGCTGGCGGCGCCCGATGCCGCCGTACGTGACGCGGTGATTGCGGCCGTCGGTATTCCCACATTCCGTCCCTACACCAGCGACGACATCGTCGGCGCCCAGGTGGGCGGGGCGGTCAAGAACGTGCTGGCGATCGCGGGCGGCATCGTGATCGGCAAGGGCCTTGGCGAGAACGCCAGGGCCGCCATGATCACTCGGGGCCTGATCGAATTGATCCGCTATGGCAAGGCGCGCGGCGGCGCTCGCCAGACATTCATGGGGCTGTCCGGGCTCGGCGATTTGATACTCACCTGTTCCAGCATGCAAAGCCGAAACTATTCGTTGGGCGTGGCGGTCGGCGGCGGCCAGGGGCTGGAAGAAGTCCTGGCCGGGCGGCGATCGGTTACCGAAGGCGTCGCCACGGCCGCGGCGCTGGAAGAGGAGCGCAAGAACGTTCGGCTGGATCTACCCATCTGCTCGGCCGTCTGCCGGGTCCTGAATGAGTCAGCCGATATCGACGCGACCCTGCAAGCGTTGCTCAGCCGGCCCCTGACCGACGAGTTTCCCGGATGACGAGCGCAGCCTGGGTGGGATAAGACTCCGCGGCAATCAGAACCGTCAAAAGGGAGCGCGAGGCATGGCCTACTGGCTGGTCAAATCGGAGCCGCACACTTGGTCGTGGGACGATCAGGTCGCCGCCGGCACGACGGAGTGGGACGGCGTGCGCAATCACCAGGCGTCCAACAACATGAAAGCGATGAAAACGGGTGACCGCGTGTTCTTCTATCATTCCGGCAAGGACAAGGAGATCGTGGGCATCGTCGAAGTGGCGAAGGAGTACTACCCCGACCACACGGACCCGACCGGCCGGTTCGGCATGGTCGACGTCAAGACAGTGGCGCCGTTAAACGAGCCGGTTACGCTGAAGTCGATCAAGGCCGAACCCGCCCTGTCCGACCTGTTGCTGGTCCGCCATACGCGGTTGTCAGTCATGCCGATCGACGACGCGTCGTGGAACCGGATCTGTGAAATGGGCCAGACAGGGGCCGCTTGAGCCGGGTGATCTGGCGTTGCCGAGAACCCTTTGCAGGCTGGAGGATATCCCCGACGGCCAGGCGCGTGGGTTCCCGCTCGGGAAGCGGGAATTACCAGACGAGATCTTCGTGTTCCGGCGCGGAAGCCGGGTCTTCGGTTACGTCAACGCCTGCCCTCATATCGGCACGCCGCTCAACATCATCGAGGACAAATTCACGACCCGGGATCGCCGGTTTCTGCTCTGCCAGACCCATGGCGCCCGGTTTCGGCCTGAGGACGGTTTTTGCGTCGCCGGACCCTGCAAAGGCCAGCATTTGCAAGGGTATCCGGTCTGGCTGGAATCGGGCTCGGTGCTTGCCGATTAGCCTTTTTCCGGACCTGAAGGTCGCCTGATATGCTTGAGATTTCAGCGCGATGGCACCATTATGCGGTCCACCCGGCTTACTGCGAAATGGCCGGATCAAACAAATAACCAGGGCAAGTCACAGGGAGGTTGCGTCAGCCATGTCTTCGCACATTACCGAGGTCGTGCCGGTCCCCGATGAATGGAAACAACGGGCCTTCGTCGACAATGAAAAATATCTCGGCATGTACCAGCAGTCGGTGGAGGACCCCGATGGTTTCTGGCGCGAGCACGGCCAGAGGGTCGACTGGATCAAGCCGTTCACAACAGTCAAGAACGTCTCCTACGATACGCCGAACATTTCCATCAAGTGGTTCGAAGACGGCACCCTGAACGTCGCCGCCAATTGCATCGACAGACATCTGGCAAGCCGTGGCGACCAGGTGGCGATCATCTGGGAAGGCGACGACCCGTCGGTCGACAAGAAGATCACCTATCGTGAATTGCATGAGCATGTGGGCCGCATGGCCAATGCCATGAAGGCCGAAGGCGTCAAGAAGGGCGACCGCGTTACGATCTATCTGCCGATGATTCCGGAAGTGGCCTACGCCATGCTCGCGTGCGCCCGCATCGGCGCGGTCCACTCGGTCGTGTTCGGCGGTTTCTCGGCCGACGCCCTGGCCGGTCGGCTGCACGATGCCGATTCGAACTTCATGATCACAGCGGACGAAGGGCGTCGCGGTGGCCGCACGGTGCCGCTCAAGCGCAACGCCGATGCCGCTCTGGCAAATCCGGACGCTGCCTGCTGCAAGAAGGTGTTGGTGGTCCGGAATACCGGCGCCGACGTCGATTGGAAGGACGGGCGTGACATCTGGTACCACGAGGCCATCGAAAGCGTATCGTCCGATTGCCCGCCAGAAGAGATGAACGCCGAAGACCCGCTGTTCATCCTCTATACGTCAGGCTCCACCGGCAAACCCAAAGGTGTTCTGCACACGACCGGCGGTTATCTTGTTTATGCGTCGATGACCCACGAGTACGTTTTCGACTATCACGATGGCGACATTTACTGGTGTACCGCCGATGTGGGCTGGGTCACGGGACACAGCTATATCATCTACGGACCGCTGGCGAACGGGGCGACCACGTTGATGTTCGAGGGTGTGCCCAACTACCCGTCCGTATCCCGGTTCTGGGACGTCTGCGACAAGCACCAAGTCAACATTTTCTACACCGCGCCCACGGCCATCCGGGCCCTGATGCGCGAAGGCGACGAACCGGTCACCCGGACGAGCCGGAAGACCGTCCGTTTGCTGGGCACGGTGGGCGAACCGATCAACCCGGAAGCCTGGGGCTGGTACTATGACGTTGTGGGTGAGCAGCGCTGCCCGATCGTCGATACATGGTGGCAGACCGAAACCGGCGGCATATTGATCACACCGCTGCCGGGCGCGACGGATCTGAAGCCTGGTTCGGCGACCCGTCCATTCTTCGGCGTAAAGCCGCAACTGGTGGACAATGACGGCAACGAGTTGCAGGGCGCCGCGGAAGGCAACCTCTGCATCACCGATTCCTGGCCGGGCCAGATGCGAACCGTCTATGGCGACCATGAACGGTTCGTGCAGACCTACTTCTCCACCTATCCGGGCCGGTATTTCACCGGCGACGGCGCGCGGCGGGACGGAGACGGCTACTGGTGGATCACCGGGCGGGTCGACGACGTCATCAACGTTTCGGGTCACCGGATGGGAACGGCCGAAGTGGAAAGTGCTCTGGTCGCACATGATAGCGTCGCCGAAGCGGCCGTGGTCGGCTACCCGCACGACATCAAGGGGCAGGGCATCTATGCCTATGTCACGCTCAATGTCGGCGAGGAGCCGACCGAGGATCTGCGAAAGGAACTGGTCGGTTGGGTTCGCAAGGAAATCGGGCCGATCGCATCGCCCGACCTGATCCAGTGGGCACCGGGACTGCCCAAGACGCGATCGGGTAAGATCATGCGGCGTATTCTGCGCAAGATCGCCGAGAACGACTACGGTGCGTTGGGCGACACCTCAACGCTCGCCGATCCGACCGTCGTCGACGATCTTATCGACAACCGTATGAACCGGTAGAGCCGGTTCCAGGAAACGGCGTAGGGGCGGGACGGTTCGTTCCGCCCCTTTCTTTGGTCTTGCGGGACGATCATCAACCGAAAATGGGCAGGCTCATGGAAAACGGCGTTGTCAATCTCACCGACAAGTTCAGTCGCATCAACGAGCACTGGTCTCCGAGGATCGTGGCTGCCGTCAATAACTTCCATATCAAGCTCGTCAAGCTGCAGGGCGAATTCGTCTGGCACAAGCACGACGAAACGGACGAGATGTTCTTTGTTAGCAAAGGTCAACTGACGATTCGCCTGCGCGAGCGTGATGTGGTGCTTGGTGAGGGAGATTTGTTCGTCGTGCCGAGGGGCGTCGAGCACTGTCCTGTCGCCGAAGGTGAATGCGAGGTGTTGCTGATTGAGCCGGCGGGCACCGTCAATACCGGCGATGCGGGAGGTGACCGAACGGTTGCCGACCCGTCCTGGATCTGACCAGTTATTCCAAAACTTGATCGCCGCGTCAGACCCGGTCCTTGCGATCCCGCTTGGCCGTGCCGACACGAGCGGCAGCAGGGCGGCCGGGCAGCACCACGAGCCGGCGGCTGGCAACCTTTCGCGAAGGCTGGGGCGTGGCAGCGTAAATCTGTTTCGACGCCTCAATGAGGTTCACCCCGCCGAACGTCGAAAACCACCGGCGGCCGAGCCGCTCGATCGCAGGCGCCGAATGCAGCAGGAAATTCGATCGGACGGGCGGTACATGCAGGGCCCGCGCGGTCTGTGTCGGCGAGAACAGGCAATCGCGCATTACCCGCTTTAGCTGGCCGTTGCTGTAGGGATAGCCGTGGCCAAAGGGGGTGCCGTCATAGCGCGCCCATAGGCCCCGGCGGCTGGGAACGACGGCAAGCAGCCGGCCGCTGCCGGATAACACCCGCCAGGCCTCGCGCATCATGGGTCGAAGCTGCTCCGTGCACTCCAACGCGTGCACCAACAACAGCCGGTCGACGGAAAGGTCTGGGAAAGGCAACTCGGCATCGTCGGCCAAGGTCGCCAGGTTCGGCTCCTCCCGCGGCCAGTGGGTGACCCCTTGGTGGGCCGGCATCACCGCGACGACGCGTTCCGCCTCCTCGCCGAACTGTCGCAGGTAGGGGGTTGCGTAACCCAGACCGACAACGGTCATTCCGCGAACATCGGGCCAGATTTCACGTATCGAATCCCGGATGACGCGGCGCGCCGCCTGGCCTAGGCGAGACCGGTAAAAGTCGTTCAGATCAATGACATCCGTCCACATGCGGTCACCTTAACACAGAAACGGACGGCCGCGTCTAAGCCTTTGGCGCGTGCCCGCTGGGATGATACGGTCCGGTTCGCAACAGAGGGTTAAACGAGGAAGCCAGATGCTCGAGATCATTGTGGTGCCCGTGCTGTCAGACAACTACGTGCATGTTGCGCACGATCCGGCGTCGGGCGTAACGGCGATCGTCGATCCGGCCGTTCCGGACGCGCCCCTGAATGCGGCGGTAGAGCGCGGGTGGACGGTAACGCATATCCTGAACACCCATCATCACGGGGATCATGTCGGTGGCAATATGGCGATCAAGTCCAGGACCGGCGCCACCATCGTCGGCCCGGCGGCCGACGCTGCGCGGATCCCAGGGATCGACGTCGCCCTGGCCGATGGCGAGACCTACGATCTTGGCGGCAACGTTGGTCATGTCTTCGACGTTCCCGGCCATACGCGCGGCCATATCGCCTTCTGGTTTCCTGACAGCAGTGCTCTGTTTTGCGGCGACACGCTGTTTGCGCTTGGTTGCGGCCGTCTGTTCGAAGGAACGCCGGATCAGATGTGGCGGTCGCTCAACAAGCTCAGGGCGCTGCCCGACGAGACTCGGGTCTATTGCGCCCACGAATACACCCAGGCCAACGCCCGGTTCGCCCTGACCGTGGATCCCGGCAACGAAGCGCTGATCGACTATGCAAATGACGTGGACGCTGCCCGCGCGGCGGGACGGTTCACGGTTCCGGCTTTGCTGGGGCGCGAAAAGATGGCCAACCCGTTCCTGCGCGCGGATGATCCGGCCCTGGCGGCAAACGTCGACAGGGACGTGTCGGATCCGGTTTCCGTGTTTGCCGAGGTTCGTCACCGAAAGGACGTGTTCTGATGCGGCTCTACTTCAGTGGAACATCGCCCTTCGTGCGAAAGGTGCTCGTCCTGGCGCACGAGGCAGACATAGTCGACCGGATTGAAATCGTGCCCATCGATGTGTGGGCGGCCGACACGGACATCCGCAAGTCCAATCCGCTCGGCAAGGTTCCGGCACTGGAACTCGACGACGGCGTCATTCTGTTCGACTCGCCTGTCATCTGCGAATACCTGGACACAACGTTCGCGGGTCACCGTTATCTACCTCAAGAGGGAGCGGAGCGCTGGCAGGCGCTGAAGATAGCGGCGCTCGCCGACGGCATGATGGACGCCTCCGTACTGCAACTGCTCGAGAATAGGCGAGATACGGCGCAACGCTCGGCAGACTGGATCGCCCGCCAGCAGGCGGCTGTGGACGGAGGTCTGGATTCGCTGGAGGTCGAGCTCGGCCGTTTCGACGAGGGCGTGAGCCTGGCTTCGATCACCGTTGCCTGTGCGCTTGGATATCGGGATTTCCGTTTTGCCGACAGCAATTGGCGGGACACCCGTCCAAGGCTGGCCGCCTGGTACACGGCCTTCGCCGCGCGGCCGTCGATGCAGGCGACCGTACCCTAGGGACGCCGCGCCAGGCCGCTGGTCAAGTCGTCGACCGAGAATCGGCCGAGTGCCAGGTAGCCGATGATGGCGGCGTACTCACCCATGATCCGGCGCGAAAAAGACATTCCCCGATTGCTCGGAATGAAGTCCTCTGCCGTGATCGGGTGGTCTCGCGACAGGCCGAATGTCTCGGCATAGACCAAGAAGCCAGCGGCGCGCAGGGAAGCGGCCATTCGGGGCAAGTGCAAAACATCGGTCACCAGAAGGACCCGACGCTGACCGCGGGGCAAGAGCATCTTCGCGACGTTTTGAGCGGTTTCGTAGCTTGTCCGGGCGTCGGGGTCGATCAAAACGGCGTTTCGGTCCAGTTCCAGTCGATCAACAACGACTTCCGCTTCTGAGAACGGCACCCTTTCCGGTGACGGCATACCGCCGCTGACTACCAGCGGCACGCCGAACTCGCGCGCCAGCGAGGCGGCAAGTGTCACCCGCCGGATGCTTGAGTTGGTGGGCCATGGTTCACCGGTTGGATCCAGAAAGGCGCCGCCGGTAGGGACGACGACCGCGTCGAATGGTTCGTCTGTGCTGGCGAGCCACTCGGGTGCCGCCCGCGGAAATGGAGCTTCCAGAAACTTGGCGGTAGCGGGAATCAGGCATATCAGCAGCAGGCCGGCGAAAATACCGCTCAGCCAGGCCGCAACCATCTTGCCGCCGCGCCGTGGCTCGGTCAGGGCGAACCAGCACAGAGACAGCAGAAGCCCTGCCACCAGGACGAAAGGAGGTACCAAGAAATGATAGACAATCTCTTTCACGATGCGACAGCCCACGGTATGGACGGCGAATTCATCATGAACCTGATTCGCGGCGTTATGCGCGCAAAAAAGGCATGATCGACAACAAACACGCGCAGGCGATGGGCAGCCATTCCATCCGGCGACTTGTCCCCGGTTCTTGGCTGTCTTAAGACACGGCCATGGCAATGATGCGGCGGGTCTGATCCCACAGTTCGAATCGGTTCAGGTCGTCCGGATCTGCCCAAACGGCATCAATTGCGTCCGAGCCTGGGATGGGATCACCGGACACCCAGTCCGCCGCGAAATCGATCAGCGTGTAGTGATAGGCGATTCCGCCCCGGGATTGCCCGGTGATGGAGTCCAGGACGTCCAGGAGCTCCGCAATTTCGACCTCCAGGCCGGTCTCCTCCTTCACCTCGCGTCGCGCCGCATCACGGATCGTCTCGCCCAGTTCCTGCCGGCCGCCGGGGATGCTCCAGGTGCCGGCGCGCGGCGGTTTTCCGCGCTTGATCAAGAGAATGCGCATCCCTTCCGCGTCCCGCTTGCGGACCACGACGCCGACGCCGGGTCGCGGAAACTGCGCCTGTTCGCTCATCTGTCCCCCAAATCGCAACGCTTCAACAGAAAGGGGTGCCATGACGATGTGGCACCCCGAACTGCGTAGGTTCACACCTGGTGTGACGTCACACCATGTATTGGCCTCCGTTGATCGCCAGCGTGGAACCGGTGATGAAGCCGGCGTCGTCGGACGACAGGAATACCACGGCGCGTGCAACCTCTTCGGGCTCGCCGAGCCGCCGGACGGGAATGCCGGCGACAATCTTCTCGAGCACTTCCTGAGGAACGGCCTGGACCATTTCCGTGTTGATGTAGCCCGGCGCAATTGCGTTGGCGGTGATTCCCTTGGCGGCGCCCTCCTGGGCCAGCGCCTTGGTGAAACCGATCATTCCGGCCTTGGCGGCGGAGTAGTTGGATTGACCGAATTGGCCGGATTGACCGTTGACCGAGCTGATATTGACGATCCGGCCGAAGGCGCGCTCGCGCATACCTTCGATCACCGCCCGGGTCATATTGAAACACGAGGTCAGGTTTGTTTCGATCACGGCGTGCCACTGGTTTTCCTTCATGCGATGCATGGTGGTGTCGCGCGTAATGCCTGCATTGTTCACCAGAATGTCGATCGGACCCAGGTCGCTTTCGATCTGCTTTACGGCATCAAGGCAGGCTTCGTAATTCGAAACGTCGAATTGGTAAACGCCGATGCCGGTCTCCTGGTTGAACGCATTTGCCTTTTCCACGTTGCCTGCGAACGTTGCTGCGACTGAACATCCCGAGTCCTTGAGCGCCTTCGAGATCGCTGCTCCAATGCCCCGTGTTCCCCCAGTGACCAATGCTACGCGTGCCATGGCGTGTCCCCTTTCGCTCCCGTAGGTTGTCTCTTCTTGTCCAAATTGGCGGCCTCCGGCGGATCGCGACGGACACCGATGCCATGGGCGGGATCAAACACGTTTTTTGGGGGCGGGACAAGCATTGCTCCAGCCTGGTCGGGCTTGTGGCGGGTTTCAGCCGGTGATAAACCGCTGCATTCGCGCGAAAAACACAGAATACTGGCCTTCCCGATGCGGTCCGACGCCGCAGAGGGCGAAACAGGGTGGGACGCTTTTGACCATCTCTTCCTTCAGGGACCGGCAGGCGGCAGTTTTCGACGATCCGGCCGGGGCCGGTCTGGCAGTCCTGGCGGGAGTCTCGGTGCCATTGGTCGCATTCGGCAAGGCTGTCATGGCCGTCCCGCTCGTGCCGGCCGCGCTTCTGGCGCTGATCCTTGTTTTCCGTGGCGACGCGAGGGTGCGACTGCAACGGCTGGCCCTGAGCCCGGAAGGCGTGGTCTTGGGGTTGTTCTTCCTATTTGCTCTGATCAGCGCGCTTTTGTCGGATCATTTGGCCAAGGCCCTCTTCACCTGGGCCCGCAGCGCTGTATTCGTTGGTGTCGCTGCCGCCATGTCGGTGGCGCTCGCAGACCAAGTCGGGCGCGCAACCTTGGCGTGCAAGGCGCTGCTGGTCGCTGCCGCCGTCACGCTTCTCTATGTTTGCGGGACTATCTATGTGGATGATACCCTGTTTACCTGGCTCACTGGGCGCAGATTCGTGTTTGAAGGGGCGCCTTCTAGGTTGAAGGCATTTGGTTCCACTGCGGTGTGTCTACTTCCAGCCTTGCTATTGTCAGCCCGAATTGTTGGCCTTCATTTAGCGTATTCTTTTCCAGCAATCATCGCGGCTGTGTTTTTGGCGATCTGGCTGGGCGGTTCTCAAACCAGCGAAGCAGGTCTTTTGGGGGTTATTTGCGCGTCCAGCCTTGTTGCGCTCGTTCTGCTGGTCGGGCGTCTGCGAAAGCCGTATCGCGTCGCCACGATTGCGTTCTTATTGTTGGCCGGTCTGAGCATCGGCGTACTCGTGACCGCGAAGCTGCCGAGTCTAACCGAGATCCATCAAGACCAGTTCACGCTGCCGAAAAACCTTATCGACCCCCACCGACAACTCATCTGGGGCTTCACGATGGAAGCCACAGGGGAACGGCCGCTGTTCGGCCACGGTCCCAATACCATCAATCTGATCGAGGGGGCGGAAGAAGTCATCGAGTTCCTCGATCCCACCTCTTCGCTCGTCGCGGCAGAATTGATCCCCTCGCATCCCCACAACTGGATTTACGAAATCTCGTCCGAGACTGGATTGGCCGGATTGACAGCGCTGGTTCTCGCGTTGCTGCTGGTGCTGCGACGTCTCGCCATCCTGGCCCTCGACGGCGCCTGGGCCGGTTGGGCCGCGGTGGCTCTATTCGCCGCCTTCTGGGGGTCGTCGCTGGTCAATTTTTCGATTTGGGCAGCATGGTGGCAGCTGACATTTCTTGTTTTGTTGGCGATTGTGCTCGCGGCTGCTTCCGCTGAAAAGCCCGGTCGCCCGACGTAGGCGTCGGCTGGACTCCGAGCGATTTCCAGGTCAGCAGATCGATGTCGAAATTGCGGGCGATCCTTCTAACCGACAATGGCCGGATCGAACGCTGGCAGGCCGATGCGCTGGATGGATGCCACGACCTCTTGGACGTTGTGCTTGTGGTTGCCTGCAATAACACGCGGATCAAACGGCGCCCATTCAAACACTTTCTCTATTACCTACTGAATATCGTCTCGATGCGCGGGTTTTGGAGGGAGACAGAAGCCGTTTCATCCGATGGCGCGGAACTGGTTGAGTTCGAATGTGTTCACGAAGGGATATGGCAGGTTCTGCCGGATCGTGTTGTGTCCAGTTTGAACGACGTCGGCGCGGACTTGGTGATCAAGTTCGGCATGAACCTTTTGCGGGATCCGCACGTGCTGACCGCGCGGCTCGGCGTCCTTTCGTTTCATCACGGCGACCCCGAACGATACCGTGGCCGGCCGGCCGGTTATTACGAACTGCTGAACGCGGAAGACAGGATGGGCATCATTGTCCAGCAGCTTTCCAACAAGCTGGACGGCGGCGAAGTCTATGCCAAAGGCTACACCAAGGTCTTCCACCACTCGTACAAAAAGACCCTGGCGAATGCGTACAGGAACTCTGGCCCCCTGTTACGCCGGGCGCTGAGGAACGCCCAGGCGGGTCATGTTCAGCAAAACGAGGCGGCGGGTCGGAATTATACCTTGCCGTCAAACCTGGTCATGCTGCGGTTCCTGAAGACAATCGCGGCGCGAAAGCTTGCACGTCTGGTGTACGGCGCATTCGTGGAAAAACGCTGGAGGGTATCGGTTATTCCATCCGAAACGCTGGTTTCGGCACTGCCCGAGGAGAGGAACGGGCCCTTGAGCTTGGATCCGGGCGAGCCGGTGCCGATTGATCGGCGCTATAGCTTTTACGCCGATGCGTTTTTCGCCAAGGACGGGCCCGGCCTTTTCGTCGAAGCACTGAACAGTCGCACGGGCGTTGGCGAGATCGTGCGTCTTGAAGAACCGGACTTCGCCATAGAACGTGTTGTGCTGAAGGGCCGGCACTATTCCTACCCACAGAGTCTCATTTGGGGCGGCCGGTACTATCTGTTGCCAGAGGTCGCCAGCTGGTCGGGACCAAGGTTGTTGCAGATAAAGGCAGGCGAGGTTGTCGATGAGTGCAGGCTGGAAGGGCTGGAGCAATTGCGACTGGTCGACGGGACGCTGCTTGAAAGGGGTGGCAAGTACTATCTGTTTGCCAGCGAGAGTGACCGGGCCCATGACACGCTCGAGCTGCTTTCCGGCGCGTCGCCAGCGGGGCCGTACGTTCGGCATCCGGCAAGTCCCATTGTTCTCGATCCTACTTGCGCCCGCATGGGGGGCGAGATCATGCAGATCGACGGCCGGTTGTTGCGACTCGGTCAGAACAACAGCTTCGGTTACGGCAACGGGATCTGGGTCTGTGAAATCCTCGAGCTCGATGCGGAGCGGTACCAGGAGAAAAAACTCTTCCAGATCCGCGTCGCAAACGGTCGCCGCGGTCCGCATACGATCAATGTCGCGGGCCCTCGCCTGGTCTTCGATTTTTATGACGAGGCGGTCACGCCGCTCGCCGGCTATCGGCGATTGTTGGGCCGAATCTCCGCTCGGGTTGCCGGCTAGCAAATGAAACGGGCCGCCGGAGTACCGGCGGCCCGTCCTATGTCGGTCAGATCTGACTGGCCGTTAGTCGCGCTGGACGCACATGGCAATACCCATGCCGCCGCCGATGCACAGCGTGGCGAGACCCTTCTTGGCGTCCCGCTTGATCATCTCGTGCAGCAGCGTCACCAGGACGCGCGTGCCGCTGGCGCCGACGGGATGACCCAGGGCGATCGCGCCGCCATTGACATTCACGATATCCGTGTTCCAGGCGAGGTCCTTGTTGACGGCGCAAGCCTGTGCGGCAAACGCTTCGTTGGCCTCGATCAGGTCGAGGTCGTCGGTAGACCAGCCAGCCCTTTCTAGCGCCATACGCGACGCCGGGATCGGCCCGGTTCCCATGATGGCAGGATCGACACCGGCGGTTGCCCACGAGACGATCCGGGCAAGCGGTTCGACGCCGCGTCGCGATGCCTCATCCGCGGTCATCAGAACGGCCGCCGCGGCGCCGTCGTTGATGCCCGAGGCGTTGCCGGCCGTCACCGTGCCTTCCTTGTCGAAGGCCGGACGCAGGCCGGACAGTTTTTCCGCCGTCGTACCGTGCTTGGGGTACTCATCTGTATCGACAACGATGTCGCCCTTGCGGGTCTTGATGGTGACCGGTGTGATTTCGTCCTTGAACCGCCCGGAGGTCTGAGCCGCCTCGGCTTTCTGCTGCGAAGCGGCGGCGAATTCGTCCTGCTGCTCACGCGTGATCTGCCACTGGCGGGCAACGTTCTCGGCCGTATTGCCCATGTGGTAGCCGTTGAAATGATCCCAAAGCCCGTCTTTCAACATGGTATCGACAAGCGCCAACTCGCCCATCTTCTGGCCGTTGCGCAGATAGGCGCAATGCGGCGCCTGGCTCATGCTTTCCTGTCCGCCGGCGACAACGATGTTGCTTTCGCCGAGCCGGATGGCCTGGCTGCCCAGAGCGATCGAACGCAGACCCGAGCCGCAGAGCTGGTTGATCTGATAGGCGGTCTTCTCGACCGGAATGCCCGCCTCAACGGCGGCCTGACGCGCTGGATTCTGACCCTGTCCCGCGCTCAGAATCTGACCGAGGATTGCTTCATCGACTTCGGCCGCGTCCACATGGGCGCGGTTCATGGCCTCCCTGATGGCGACGGCGCCCAGATAGGATGCCGGTACCGAGCTCAGGCCACCCAAGAAAGCGCCGACGGGCGTCCGAACCGCCCCGGCGATCACAACTTCTGTCATCGCGTATACTCCTCCAAGACTGTGCCCCACGAGAATATGCCTTCCAACAGCCTGCCGCGCGTCGTGGCCCATGTTCCCGAGCCAGCAAGCGTGACGCGGTCATGACTGACAGGCGGATCGGTCGGGCGATGGCACGTTGTGACCCGCGCCGGTTCGTCCCTATGCTGCGTCGCAATACATACTCTCGCCCGCTCTGGCATACAAGCGGCCTTTGCGCTTATCGGGCGGCCGACCTCATGAAAGCCGCAACCTGCCGCCAGATGGGACCGACGACGTTCTGGCCGGTAATCATGCCAATATGACCGGCGTCTGGGCGCAGCGTGGCTGCACGCGGCAGCGCGTCGGCAAGGGCCGCCGCCGAGGCCGGTGGCACAATTCTGTCGGCGCGAGGGATGACGCAGTAGGCGGGGCCTTCGTAGGTGGCCGGATCCACCGGACGTCCTGCGATCTTCCATTCCACGCGGGCCGGTGTGTTTGCGCCATACCAGCCGTTTATGCACTCGCGCGCCGATGGCGCCACCAAGGGAACGCCGTCATTGAGCCAGTCCTCCAGGGCGACAAACCGCTGTGCTGCGGGCGAACTCGGGTCCTGTCCGGCGAAACGCGCGAACTTGCGTGGACCGAGAAACGGATCCAGGCTGGCAAACATGGTCTGTAGAATATCCACCGGGAGGTGACCGAACATCGCCAGCACCGGCTCCAGTGTCGCCGCAAACTGACCGATCAACTCGGCTTCCGCTCGCCGCTCGGCGTGAAAGTCCCACGGCGTTGCCAGCAGCGTGAGCGACTGCACGTCGTCCGGCCTGCGCACCGCGAGGGCTAGCGCCAGAAGTCCGCCCATGCAGTAACCGACGACGGCCACCGGTCCACCGGAGGCCTGGACAACATAATCCAGCGCCGATTCCAGCCGGCCCGCAGTATAGGCGGTCAGGTCGAATCCTGATTCCGCCGGTCCCGGTTCGTCCCAATCGACCAGAAACGGCCGAAAGCCTTTGCGTGCCAGCCAGCGCATGAAGCTGCAGTCTTCCGACAGGTCCAGGATGTAGGCGCGATTGATCAGCGACGGGACAACCAGAACAGCCTGCCCGTTGCCGTGTCCGATTGCACCATAGTCGCGCAGCTGCGTCGTGCCGTCCTGCCACACCGCCGGCGGATCCAGTACCGACCGCTCGTAGGGGTGCGCGCGATAGGTTTCGACACCGCTGAGCATGGCATCGAGTCGGGTACGATTCTCCAGATCGACGGCCCTGGTGAAGGCTTCGAAGGTCTCGGGATCAGCGTCTTTTAGCGCGGCCTGAAGCGGGTCGGTCCGGGTCCGCAAGCTTGCATTCCAGATCAGAGATCCGTTCTTCAATGCGGGCAAGGCGGCGGTTGAGGAGTTCATAAACCCCAGCGCCGTCGCCAGATGCAGAGGCAGCGGCCGAGGCCCGTGCCTGGGCTTGATCGACCTGCGGTTCAGATCTGATTCCATGATCCGTGTTCTGTGTCCATCCGAAAGGCGCGCCCGGCATCATGGCCCCGGGCTGTAACAGCGTCGGCATCGCCTGCATGAGGCGACTGAACGCGTCGATCGTCGCCGGATCCGACAGGGTCAATGTCAGATGTTCTTGCCAAAGATCCAGATACCGCTTGGCGAGTTCCGTCATGTCAGGCGGTTCGGTCATGGGCGCGGAGTATAGACCGGCGCGTTGTTACAGGCCATAGCGCCCCCCGGCTTGTGTTTCCGGCGGTGGCTCAACTAAGCTTCCCGGCTCATTGTTGGAATCCAGACCATGACAGACTCGTCTTCGCCGGTCGGGGTCATCTGCGCGATCCCGGAAGAGATTGATCAATTCGGCTCTGACTTTCGGCAGACCACCGGCGAGCGTGTCGGCGGCTACGACTTTGTAACTGGGTTGCTTGAAGGGGTGCCGGCCGTCCTCGTGGAAGGCGGTATGGGTAAGGTCAATGCCGGCCTGGTGGCGACACTGCTGGCCGACCGGTTTGCCTGCCGCGCGTTGTTATTCTCAGGTGTCGCCGGCGGTATCGATGCCGAGCTTGGTATTGGCGATGTCGTCGTGAGTGAACGTCTCATCCAGCACGACTACGGGGTCATGGCGAACCAGGTCGTCGAGGCCTATCAGCCGGGGCATCTGCCGTTTTTCATGCCCACCGATCGGCTGGGCTACGAGCCCCCGCCCCCGTTGCTCAGCAAGGCCCGGGAGGCACTCGAGGCTGTCGACCTGCCTGACCTTTCGCCCGAGGCGGTCGGCGGATCGCCTCGCAAGCCACGGATCCGGTTCGGCACGATTCTGACCGGCGACAGCTTCATGAGCTGCCGTGAAACCCGCGAGCGGCTCTATGCCCGGTTCGGAGCCCAGGCCATCGAGATGGAAGGCGCGGCTGTTTCCCAAGTAGCCGAGCGATTTGGCCTGCCCTGCCTTGTCATCCGGGCGCTCAGCGATATGGCCGGAGAAGACAACAACATGGATTTTCTGGCGTTCCTGCATGAGACGGCGGCCTGTTCGGCCTTGGTGTTGCGGCGGCTATTGCCGGTGATCTGAGCGGCCCCTGGACGGCCCCGCCGGTATATTGCGCCGCCATACGACCGGCCCCTGGGTGGCGGTTTTTGTTGTGTTTTCGCCCTAATGCATTGCACAATCACAGCAAATCGGTTTGGACCCGGTCCGGCCGCAGGCGGCGATGAGCCGATCCGGCGGGCATACGAGCGGGATGGATAACGTGGCAGACACTGCAATGAGCAATACGGAAGCAGGGGAAAAACCCCCGGTAACAATCAAGAAGTACGCCAACCGGCGTTTGTACAACACGGCGACCAGTTCCTACGTCACCCTTGAGCACCTCTGTCAAATGGTGAAGGACGGTGTCGACTTCGTCGTGTTCGACGCCAAAACGGGTGAAGACATTACCCGGGCGGTGCTGACACAGATCATCGTCGAGGAAGAGGGCAAGGGTCAGAACCTGCTTCCCATTAGTTTTCTCAGACAATTGATCGCGTTCTACGGCGACAACATGCATCAGATGCTGCTGCCTCGTTATCTCGACTATTCGATGCAGGCTTTTTCGCGCAATCAGGAGAAGCTGACCGATTATATGAACGAGACGTTTGGCGGCATGTTTCCATTCGGCCAGTTCGAGGAGATGAACAAGCAGAACATGGCCATGTTCGAGCGGGCCATGAGCTTCTTCACGCCGTTCGGCGGTCAGGAGGGAGTCAAGCCCGGCCAACCCATGCCGCCAGCTGCGGCGGGCGACGACCGGAAGGCCGGATCATCCGATGACCAGCTTGCCGATCTGCGTCGGCAACTCGAACAGATGCAGAGCCAGATCGAAGAGATGGAGAAAAGCCCGAAATCCTGACGGGCCGGCTGATCAGTCGACCAGCGCCAGCTTCGGCTCGACGATCGGCTGACGCCACGGCGGCACGACCTCCGGCCTGCCATAGTGCCAGCCCTGCAGCATGGCGACGCCCATCCCGATCAGCACGCGGGCATCGACCTCGTTTTCCACACACTCCGCGACGGTTTCCATGCCGAAACCCTTGGCCAACCCGAGCAATGTGCTGATGAACAGTTGGTTTTCGGCATTCGTGGCGACATCCCTGACAAAGGAACCGTCGATCTTGACCACGTCGATCGGGACGGCCTTCATCTGTTGGAAGGACGTGTAACCTGCACCGAAGTCGTCCAGCGACACCCGGCAGCCCAGGGCTTTGATTTCCGCGACGAACTGGGCAAACACCGCCGCATCTTCCATGGCCGCGGTCTCGGTGATCTCCACTGTCAGTCGCCTGGCGACATCGGTCCGGTTCTTCAAGAGTGCGCTGACCTTGCGCAGCCACGAGCGGTCCGTGACGGTCAGGCTGGAGATATTAAGCGCCAGCCTGATGTCTTCCTGCTCCTCCAGTTCGGAGACCACAAGCTGCAGTGCCCGCTGATCCAACAACCGCATCAGGCCGAGCTTCTCGGCGATCGGCACGAAGTGGGCAGCCGTCACCACTTTGCCGTCCTCGTCGATCATCCGCAGCAGCGTTTCGTAGTAAGTGACCTCTAGCGTCTTGGCCGAGACGACTGGTTGAAAGGCGAGCACGACCCGATTGTCTTCCAGCGCGGCCAGGACCCGTCGTCCCATGTCCATGTTGCGGCGCTGCTGTTCGCGTTGCGCCGTGGACATCTCGTATTTGACGAAGCAGTTGCGACCGCGTGTCTTAGCCTCCTGCAGCGCACTCTCGGCGCAGGTCATCGCAGTCTGGGCCGTCCTCACCGAACCCGGGAAACAGACGCCGCCGATCGAAATGGTGATATGGAGCGGCCCGCTGGGAGTCTGGATCGGATTGGTTCTGAAGATCTCGAGCAGTTTGTCCGCGGTCTTGGCGAACCCCTTTTGCGTGGCATTGCTCAGCAGAACGCCGAAACGATCGCCGCCGATCCGGCCAATCAGGTCGATGACCCGCAGTGACCGCTCCATCCTCTGGGCGACGCCAACGATAACCGCATCGGCGGTTTCGGGGCCGTATGCATCGTTGATCATCGAAAGCTTGTCGATGCCAACTGCAAGGAAGGCGCCATGAATGTCATAGCGCTGGTTGTATTCGATGGCGTGCTGCAGCGCATCCCGCAGCCGCTGTTTGTTCAGGTGACCGGTAAGGTCGTCATAGTTGGCCCGTTGTTCAAGCTGGCTCTCGGCCTGCTTTCGAGTCGTCACAATGCGCAGGATGCCGCTCATGCGGACGGGGACCCCCTCGTCATCGAACTCCGCCTGCCCGCGGTCGTGGATCCAGCAATAGCTGCCGTCGTTGCGCTGCAAGCGGTATTCGCAGTCGAATGGGTCGCCATTGATGAAATGCTGTTGCAGGCTGGCCAGACGCTGGCTGAGGTCCTCGGCCTTGATGAGGCTGTGGAAGTTGTTGCCGGAGTCAATTGTCACAGCGCCGTCCTTTCCGGCAACACCCTGCAGCGTGCCGGACCAGGCAATCGAATCGTCGACCAGATCCCATACGTAGGCGATGTCACCCGCCGCCGCGAGACCAGCTTTCAATATGTCAACGTGGTCGCGGTCCACCCTCTTGTCCCTCACCGACGCAACACGTTCTACAGCAGCAGTCAGTTGGAGCGGGCGCGCATCGTTCCGAATGATCCCGGCCGCGCCTCTAGTTCCGACCCCTGACCAGAGAATCCCACTCTCGCATTTTGCGATTTCGAAAGTATCACGATCTTGCCCTTTATTACAAATAAATACTTACCATGATGACATTAACGTTAATAGAAATTAAGTAATGTAAACTCACAATTAATAATAGATTAACCGTTATTTATAAATGAGGCCGCCGATTATTCAGGTTCATTTGGCGTTGTCGTCACGGAAGTTATTCCGGCCAGATTCAGGTTGCGGTAAGCAAGTCTTGCGTATAGAGGAGCGCGATTCTGGTCGAAGTCGCGCGACGGGCGGCCAAAGTGTTCTTGCCCGGCAACCGGCCGTAGGCCGATTGAGCCGAATTCCAACCTCGAGTCACTCTGTCCACCTAACCCCTGGAAGCAAAGCCTTGGATCTCGACACCCTCGAAAGCCAGAGCGTCTTTATCTTTCGCGAGGCCTACAACCGCATCGGCAACATCGCGATGCTGTGGTCGTTGGGGAAGGACTCCAACGTCATGCTCTGGTTGGCGCGAAAGGCGTTCTTCGGACATGTGCCGTTTCCCCTCGTGCATGTGGATACCGGCAAAAAGTTCAAGGAAATGTACGATTTCCGGGACCGCTATGAGGCGGAGTGGGGTTTGAAGCTGATCCGCGGCACTTGCCCGCCGGTGGAGGACATGGACCAGAGCCTGCCGCCGGCTGCGCGATCGGCGGCCCGCAAGACCGCCGGGCTGAAGGCCCTGATTGATGAATATGCCTGGGACGGGATCATTGCCGGCATCCGCCGCGATGAAGAGGCCGTCCGCGCCAAGGAACGCGTCTTCAGTCCACGCGGGGAAAACTCGACCTGGGATTTCCGGAACCAGCCGCCTGAGTTCTGGGACCAGTACAACACTGATTTTCCGCCCGGCACGCACCTTCGGATCCACCCCTTGTTGGGCTGGACCGAGCTTGACATCTGGCGCTACATCAAGCGTGAGGACATTCCCGTCGTGCCGTTGTATTTTTCCAACAACGGAAAACGATACCGGTCGCTTGGCGACCAGGACATAACCAGCCCCGTCGAAAGCGATGCGGGCGACGTGGATGCCATCATCGCCGAGCTGGAATCGACCAACGTGCCGGAGCGCGCCGGCCGGGCGATGGACCATGAAGCAGAGGACTCCTTCGAGCGGCTACGCCGTGAAGGCTATATGTAAGCGGGACTCCAGCTGATGCCTAACCTCACAAACGCGCTGCCCAGCAAGAGGGTGGTCTTCGTCGGCCATGTGGATCACGGCAAGTCGACTCTGGTCGGACGCATGCTGTACGAGACGGGCGCGTTGGCAGAGAGCAAGGTGGAATCTGTCAAGGCGGTCTCTGCGCGTCGCGGCAAGGAAGTCGAGTGGGCGTTCTTGCTCGACTCCTTCCAGGCTGAACGGGACCAGGGCATCACCATCGACGTCAGCCAGATCTTCTTCAGGTCCGAACGCTGCAACTACGTGATCATCGATGCGCCCGGGCACAAAGAATTCCTGAAGAATATGGTCACCGGCGCGGCGGCGGCGGACGCTGCCGTGTTGATCGTGGATGCGTTCGAAGGCGTGCGCGAGCAGTCCCGGCGCCATGCCTACTTGTTGACGCTATTGGGCCTGAACCAGGTCGTTGTTGCGGTCACCAAGATGGATCTCGTTGATTTTTCGCAGGACAGGTTCGCCGAGATCGAGGCAGAGATCCGGGAATATCTTGGCGGTCTCGGAATCTCGCCGCTGGAGGTGATCCCGGTATCGGCACAAACCGGCGACGGCGTCGCAGGGCCGACACCGTCGATGCCTTGGTACCAGGGTCGTCACGTGCTGCAGGCGCTGGACGAAGTCGTCGCCCCGGCAAAACCGGCGCAGTTGCCGCTGCGCGTGCCGGTTCAGGACGTCTACAAGTTCGATCAGCGCCGGATTATTGCAGGGCAGGTGGAATCAGGCATTTTGCGGGTCGGCGACGAGGTCACTTTCTCGCCATCCAACAAGACGGCGCGGGTCGAGTCGATCGAGGCCTGGAGCACGCCGGAAGCGCCGATGGAAGCGCGCGCCGGCCAGGCTGTCGGCTTTACCTTGGACGAGCAGATCTTCGTGGAACGCGGCGAGGTTGCCAGTCACGCCAAGGACCCGCCAATCCTGACAAACGTCTTCCGCGCCACAGTGTTCTGGTTTTCCGATACGCCGATGTCGGAGGGGCAGACCTACAAGCTGAAGCTGAACACCGCCGAGCACGAAGTGACGGTGCAATCGATCGTCAGAGTGTTGGACACCCAGACACTGCGCGGCTCAGAGGGCGGCGAAGTGGGCCGTCATGACGTGGCAGAACTCGTTCTCAGGTCGCGCGCGATGCTGGCGTTGGACGAGGCACGCCACGCCCAGGCGACCGGGCGGTTTGTTTTGGTGGACGATTATGAGATCGCCGGCGGCGGCATAATCTCCATGGAAGGCTATCCGGATCAGCGCGACCTCGTCACGGTACGCGCCACCAACGTCTTCGAGGTGGAACACGGCGTCACCCTGGATGCCAGGGCGGTGCGCAACGGACACGGTGGCGGCGTCCTGTGGTTTACCGGGCTGTCGGGCGCTGGTAAATCAACCTTGGCGGTCGACCTGGAACGCGAGTTATTCCGCAAGGGATATCAGGTTTACGTACTGGACGGCGACAATGTCCGGCACGGGCTGAATGCCAATCTGAGCTTCTCACCGGAAGATCGTGCAGAGAACATCCGGCGTGTCGGCGAAGTGGCCGCTTTGTTTGCCGATGCTGGTTTCATCGTGATCAGCGCCTTCATTTCCCCCTATCGCGCCGACCGTCGAAGGGCGCGCGAGGCCGCCGGAGAGAAGTTCCACGAGATCTTCGTCAGCGCCGATCTCGCCGTGTGCGAAGAGCGCGATCCCAAGGGCCTGTACAAGAAGGCACGGGCCGGCAAGATCGCGGATTTCACAGGTATTTCAGCGCCTTATGAGGTCCCGGACGCGCCCGAAATGGTTGTCGACACGGCCAAGGTCACGCCCGAGGAAGGCGTCAAGGCGCTCACGGACTACGTGGACCGGCAATTCGGGCTGACGACCCAGAAGAACCAGAACAAGAAAAAGAAGGTAGCCGTCGTCTGAGCCGGCGTGGTTATCCTTCGACCTGGATACGATAGTCCGGCGTCGCGTTGAGCGGGCAGGAGTACAGATACTCGCCGGGCTCAAGCTCCACCTCGTAGTCCTTTGTCTTGCCGGTCTTCAGGCCGCCACCCGATACGCTTGTCTTGGACACCTTGTGCAGCGGGTTGCGCCAGTCGTAATCCTCTTCCCGAACCCAGAAACCGAGATCGTAGGGCACATTTTTGTTCGTCACCCGGAAGATGTACTTGCCGGGTTTGAGCGTCATCACCTTGGCGCCGGCCAGTCGTTCCTGCGCCGTCTTGGCGTTTATCGCATCGCAATCGGCCTTCTTGGCGGACTTGAAACCGCGATCCACGTCGTTCTCCGATTCCAGAATCTGGCATGGAGTCTGGGTCAGCGTGATGACGGTCGCCTCGTCGGCAACGGCGCTGCCGCCGGCCATGGCCAGGCCAAGGGCAACACACAACGTGCCTGCGGCATGCCAGGGTCGACTGCAGCGAACGCCACGTCTGTCATCCATCGAACCGTCCTGCATGAGTTCCGTCCCATTGTTGTTTGCCCGGATTGCCTGCGTCGACGCCTTGGTGTCGCCGGACCAGGTTCGTACCCGGAAGGCGCTCTAGGCTACGCGCAAACGCCGCAAATGCGAGGTCTTGCGCCGTCACAATGCCTTCAAAGTTTCGCGAGCGGATTCGCCAGCCTATTCCGCCCCGGCCGGCTGGGCTTGCGGCGCGGGGGCGGGACCGTATCGCAGGATCAGGTAGCCCAAGATCGCGGCCAGGATTGAGCCCGTGAGCACGCCCAGGCGCACCGGTCCTGCAAATCCCATGTCGTCATCGAACGCGAGGGCGCCGATGAACAGACTCATGGTGAATCCGATCCCGCAGAGCAGCGACACCGCATAGATCTGCAGCCAGCTGGTTCCGGCGGGCCGTTTCGCTATTCCGAACCTTACGCATGCGTACACAAGCCCGAATATGCCGATCTGCTTGCCGACGAACAGGCCGCCGGCAATCCCCAGCGTCACGGGATCCAGGAAGCTGGAGAACGTCATGCCGGAGAAGTCCACGCCCGCATTGGCAAACCCGAACACCGGCAAGACCATGAAGGCGACCCAGGGGTGCAGGATGTGCTCAAGGTGCTGCAGCGGCCCGTCTTCTCCGGGGTTCGGACCACGCATGGGAATGGTCAGCGCCACCGCGACGCCGGCGAGTGTGGCATGCACGTTGGATTTCAGAACGCAAACCCACACCACGATGCCGATGATCACATAAGGTGCGACCCGCATCACATTCAGACGATTGAGCACGATGAGGGCAATGATCCCCACATCGGCAACCACGAACGAAACCATGGACAGGTCTTCGGTATAAAACAGTGCAATGATGATGATGGCGCCCAGATCGTCGAACACGGCAACCGCGGTCAAAAAGACCTTCAGGGCCAACGGCGCCCGAGTGCCCAGCAAGGCCAGGATTCCGAGCGCGAAGGCAATGTCGGTCGCGGCGGGGATCGCCCAGCCGTTCAACCGCGCCGGATCGTCATAGTTGAAGAAGACATAGATCAGGGCGGGAACAACCATGCCGCCCACTGCGGCAATCGCCGGCAACAGGGCGCTGTCCATGGACGAGAGCTCGCCTTGCAGGAACTCCCGCTTGATTTCCAGGCCGATCAGGAAAAAGAACACGGCCATCAAGCCGTCGTTGACCCACAGCAGCAGGGGTTTATCGATCAACAGTGCGCCGAACCGGATCGTGATCGGCACCTCTAGAAAGTCGTCGTAGAGCCAGTCCAACGGAGAGTTGGCGGCAACTAGTCCCAGCGCAGCGGCGAACATGAGCACGATGCCGCCGGAGGCCTCCATTTTCAAAAAGTCGCGAATCGTCGTGATCGGCAAGTCGGCCTCCCTGCAAGGCGACAGAATAGAATAGTTATTTTGGCCGATTATGACGCGTTTTTAGGGGCCATCACATCTGTTGGGAACGAAAATGGCAAAAAAAATGCCCGGAGCGTCAAGGACTCCGGGCGCAACGGAAACGGGAAGGATTGTCAGGCTGCCTGAACGCCTTTCAGGAACCATTCCACTTTGGATCGCAGTTCTTCGGTGGTCTCGCTGACATGACCGACGGCAGCGCGAACCTGCTCGGCTGCGGCGCCGGCCTCCTGGGAAGCCTTGGACACGTCGGAAAGGTTCACCGTCATGGTTTCGGTGCTCTTTGCCGCGGCCTGGACACTGCGATTGATCTCGTCGGTGGCGGCCCCTTGCTGGTCCACCGAGGACGCGATCGCCGAGGCCACGTTGTTGAGTTCCTCGACCGACGTGGTGATCCGGCCGATCGAGTCGGCGGATGACCGTGTCGAGCGCTGAATCTCGGATACTTTTTCGGTGATGTCTTCGGTCGCCCGGGCGGTCTGCGACGCCAGGTTTTTGACCTCGTTGGCCACCACCGCAAAACCCTTGCCGGCATCGCCGGCGCGAGCCGCTTCAATGGTTGCGTTCAGCGCCAGCAGGTTGGTCTGGTTAGCGATGTCCTCGATCAAGGTGACCACTTCGCCGATTGCCCGCGCCGCTTCTTCCAGGCTGAGCACCTGCTGGGTGGCATCGTTGGCTTCCTTGACCGAACGTTTACTGATTTCGACCGAGTTGGTGAGTTGCTCCTGGATCGCCCTGATCTGCGCCGTGGTTTCCTCCGTGGAAGCGGCGACGGTCTGAACGTTCGACGAGGTGGTGTCGGAGGAGTCGGCCACGGTTACAATGCGCGTCGCCGTCTGTTCCGCTGCCTGCGCCATGGAATCGGCGGACGCTTGCAACTGGACGTTCGAGGACGCCACCGCCTTGAGCATGTCCGAAACCGCTGTATCGAATTCCTGCGTCATCACCCGCAGGCTTTCCGCGCGCTTGGCTTCCTGGCGTTCGGCTTCGCTCTGCTGCTCCGCCATCTCCTTGTTGCGGATCGTGTTCTGGCGGAACTCCTCATAGGCCTGGGCCAGTTGCCCGATTTCGTCTTTGGCGTCGGTTTGGACGATGGCATCCGTGTCGCCTTCGCCGAGGCGGCGCAGCGCCTCCATCAGTGCGGCCAGGGGAACGGTGACGCCCCGGCTCACCAGGATCGTGACGATCCAGGCAAAGACAGCCGCGACAGCGCCACCGATCACGATGACGATCATGCCGTCGGCGACCTGATCCAGCATCAAGGTCTTGATTGTTGATTCGCGATCCCGCGCCCGAACGGCGACGGCGTCGATTTCCGCGGCGATCTGGAAGCCCAGGTCGGACAGCGTCTCTTCGCTGATCAACTTCGATTTTTCGGAGAAGGCCTTCATCTCTTCAAGGGCCGATTGAAAGCCCTTCAGCCATGCGGTCGCCGCGGCGAAGACCTCCTTGTGCGGGGGAAGCGCGGATTCGAGCTTGGCCGTCATCGCCAGAGCGGCTTCGATCTCGGTCTCCGTTCGCATAAGGTCCTCTTCGGAACCGAACGTCACAAAACGGGCGGCGTGATCACGCGCCAGCAGGACATGCGACAGGGCCTTGGCGACGTCCTGGGAAGCGAGGAAATCCGAAAAGGTCAGCTGCGAGGGAATTTCTGCGATCGACTTCTGAACAGCCTCGCCGCCGGTCCAGATCAGGCTGTCTCGCGTGTCGCTTTGGCGGGACAACAGGCCGGACAGTTCAGTGAAGGCGGCCCAGTAGCTTTCGATGCTCTCGTGCAGCGCTTCGACCGCTTCCTTGTCGTCGTCAATCAGAACCGCCAGGCGCTCATCAATGGTCTTGATGACATCGTCGTGGGCCATCGTGGCGTAGTTCAGGCGCTCCTCGGTGTTGATCGCCGTGTACTCGCGCACGGCGGCCTTGAGCTCGAGGAATCCGCTATTGATGTCGGCGGCTGCCGTGGCGGCCGTGGCAAAGGCCCTTGAGTCCGTGACTTCGGTTTCAATGGCATTCAGCGTGAAGAAGCTTTTGGTGGAGAGCACCATCACCATGATGGTGATGATGGCGAAAGCCCAGGGCACTTTCCGGGATACACGGATGTTGGCGAGCCAGCGCGCCAGCGGGTTTGTATCGATCCATCGCCGCCGTTCGCGCGGCGCATCCGACGTCGTATCAGCCATGTTTGGGACCCTCCCGGCCTGTGCCGGTCTCTCTCTCAAACTTCTTCTGCGGTCTGTCGCTCGTAGAACTTGGTTGAGGATTAATGAATGCATGCGAGTCCTTAGAGAATCGCTAATTACGGCCAATTTGATCTAAATGCCGGGCATCGAAGTCCGCCCGGCTTCCGTTTGGTTAACGGCGCGTTAATCACGGCGGTTCACCCTCGACCGGATCGTTGCCGCAGGCATGAAGCGCCTATAAGGTCTGGGCCATTGACCAGCATGAGCCAATCACCGTCGCCAACAGTTCCAATCCGAACGGGCGTGCCGTTCTCGACCCTGACCACGCTGGAGGTCGGGGGACCGGCGCACTGGCTCGCCGATTGCCGGTCGGTTTCTGGCGTGCGCGCCTGCCTGGACGAGGCGCGGCGGATGGCCCGGCCGGTATTCGTCCTCGGCGGGGGCAGCAACCTGCTGGTGTCCGATCAGGGCTTCGACGGTCTCGTGGTTCGGTTCGTCGATCAGACCATCCGGATCGAGGACGATGACGGCCAATCGGCCGTCTACCGTGTTGGGGCCGGTGTTGATTGGGACGATTTCGTGGCCCAGACCGTCGGCGACGGTTTTGCCGGTCTGGAGTGCTTGAGCGGCATCCCCGGCCGCGTCGGTGCGGTGCCGGTTCAAAATGTGGGCGCTTACGGGCAGGAAGTCGCTGAGACCATCGAAGCCGTTCACGCCGTCAATCTGGAAACCGGCGAGACCGTGCGCCTTAACGGCGGGGCCTGCGGATTTGCCTATCGGCAGAGCCGATTCAAGTCGGACTGGCGTGGCCGCTACCTGATCACGGAAGTGGAGTTCCAGCTGTCGCGCTCCAACCAAGGTACGCTGAAGTACGAGGAGCTGCGCCGGCGGTTCGACCTGGCGGACGGCGGACCCGCCCCCTCGCCCGGCGCAATTCGCAGCGAGGTACTGGCGGTGCGACGCGGCAAGTCCATGGTCATCGACGCCAGCGACCCCAACCGGCGCAGTGTCGGTTCGTTCTTCGTCAATCCCGTCGTCGAACCCGACGTCGCCGACCATGCAGAAGAGCTGGCGCAGTCGCGCGAGCCCGGAAAACCTATGCCGCGCTATCCGGCGCCGGGCCACAAGGTGAAGATGTCAGCGGCCTGGCTTATCGAGCGGGCCGGCTTCGAGCGCGGTTATGTCATGGGACCGGCCGGCCTCTCCACCCGTCACACGCTGGCGCTGATCAATCGGGGCGGGGCCCGTGCCGGCGACATTCTCGCGCTGGCGCGACGTATCCGGACGACGGTGCAGGCCCGTTTCGGCATCGTCCTGGTGCCCGAGCCCGTGTTTCTCGGCTTCGACGTGGACCATCATGGCATTCTCGAATGACCGTCGAGACCTAATCGACGCCCCGCAGCCTGGGATCCAGCGTGTCGCGCAGGGCGTCGCCCAGCAGATTGAAACCGAAAGAAACGAGCAGGATCGCCAATCCGGAGAATACGGATGTCCATGGCGACAACAGCATGTAGGCCCGGCCCTCCGACAGCATCAGACCCAGGGACGGCGTCGGCGGTTGTGTTCCCAGACCGAGAAACGAGAGTGACGCTTCGACCAGGATGGCTGTCGACAACAGGAGACTGGTCTGCACCAGGACGAGGCTGGAGAGATTGGGCAGGATGTGCCACAGCAGGATGCGCGCATCGCCGGCGCCGGCGCAGCGCGCGCCCATCACATAGTCGCTTGTGGCAATGACCAATCCCGGCCCCCGCAGAAGTCGCGCGAAGATAGGCGTATAGACCACGCCGATGGCGATTGCCGTTGTCCAGTGACCAGGTCCCAGAACAGCGATCACACCGATCGCCAGCAGAATGATGGGGAACGCAAACAGCACATCCATCATCCGCATGACGATTCGGTCGAACCAGCCACCGTAGTAGGCAGCCATGACCCCTAGGGTGCCGCCGATCATGAGCGCAATGGTGACCGACGTTCCGGCGATCGACAGCGACGAGCGATAGCCGTACAGAATGCGGCTCAGCAGGTCACGGCCGAACTGGTCCGCGCCGAGCCAGTGCGCGGCCGTCGGGCCCTTGAGCCGGGCCAGGATGTCCTGTGCCAGGGGATCGTAGGGTGCGATCAGCGGCGCGGTAAGCGCCATTGCAAGCTGGATCACCACCAACCCGCAAGCGACGCTCAGCAGCGGCCGCCGCCGAAACCAGCGGTGCCAGCGATGACGCTGTACAACGGCAGCAGTGGCATCGGAGACGGTCATGACGGACGCGTCCGCGGGTCGATTGCCAGGTACAGAAGATCGACCATGAAGTTGATGACGACAAAACCGCCGGTGACGACCAATAGAGCCGCCTGGATCAGGGGGTAGTTTCTTTCCGCTATGGCCCCGACAATCAGCCGGCCGAAACCGGGAAGCGCAAAAACTTCCTCCACAACGATCGCGCCGCCGAACAGGTAACCGGCCATGATTCCGACGCTGGTCACCGCCGGTATGAGTGCGTTGCGCAGGGCATGGACGAGCACGACGCCGACCTCGCTGACGCCCTTGGCGCGTGCGGTCCTGACATAGTCCTGCCCCAGCGCGTCGAGCATGGCGGACCGGACAATGCGCGCCAGCGAGGCCAGGATAGGCAGGCTGAGGGCCACGGTCGGGAGGAGCATGCGCTGCAGATTGCCGACCGGGTCCTCTGTGAAGGGGACGTAGCCGAGGGAGGGATAGGTCGGTGCCAGCCTGTACATGGCCAGGATCAGTAACGCCCCCAGCCAGAAGGACGGCACCGTGATGCCGATGATCGTGAGAATCCTGACGGTGTAATCCCCCCAGGACGACCGGACATAGGCCATCAGGCAGCCTGCGGGAACCGCGAGCAGGATCGCAACGGCAAGCGACAGCACCGTCAATTCAATGGTTACGCCGATGCGGGCGGCGATCTCCTCGCCGACGGGAGCGCCGGTCCACAGGCTGGTGCCCAGGTCGCCCTGGAGGATCTTGCCGAGCCAGACCAGATATTGCTCGACCAAGGGCCGGTCTAGACCGACCTGGCGCCGCAAGGCGTCAAGACGCTCCGGCGTGATTTCGGTATTGGCGCCCAGCATGATCTGGACGGCGTCGCCCGGAATGAGTCGGATCATCAGAAAGGTGATGATCGACACACCGAACAGCACGAAAACCAGATCGAACGCGCGGGTCCGCAGAAGGGTCAGCATCTGCGAACACCGCGCGTGAAGTTGCCGCGCCTAGTTGGCGAGCGACGTTTGCCTCAAAGAACGCAACGAGCGGTCCGGGGATTGTTGGAATCCCTGAACCTCCGGCCGGACAACGGTGAATAGTCCAGCGAACGCGATATGCACGATCGGTCCTTCGCAGGCGAGGACGCGCTGGATGTCCCCGTAGATCGACTTGCGTTTACCGGCATCCGTCTCGGTGCGGGCTTCATCCAGCCAGCCGTCTATCTGCGTGTTCGAATAGCCGAAGACGTTGGTGGAGCCGCCTGTATAGAACGCCCGGTACATGTAACCGTCGGGATCGGGATTGCCCCGGTTGAGCGACGCAAACGCCGTGAAGTTGGAATTTTTCCAATCCTGCACAAACTGGCCCAGTTCCTGAATGTCCAAGTCGACCTGGAACCCGGACTGGTTCAGCTGCGCCTGGACGACCTGGGCGATGTCGACGACCTGCTGGACCGTCCCAAGCACCTTGATCGTGATCGCCGAGTCGGCGCCCGATTCCGCCAGCAGAGCCTTCGCCTTTTCGCTGTCGTGCTGGTAACACGGGTATTGCGAGGTGGGCAGCGACTGCGCCAGCACCTGTGGCAGCGGACCGGCCGGCTCGCCCTTGCCGAACAGGGCCGCTTCGATAATCTCCTGCCGGTTGATGCCGTAGTTGAACGCCTCCCGCACCTTGGGGTTGTCGAAGGGCGGTTGCGTCACGTTCACGCCGATCAGCGAATACGCCATGTCGGCGGTCTCAAGAACGACGGCGTTCGGATCGGCCGCAAGGGTCAGGGCGGTCGCCGAGTCAACATTTGGCAGCAGATGATAGGTGCCCGTCACCAGACCGATTTGGCGAGTCGAGGCTTCCGGAACGATGGAGAACCGGACGGATTGCAGTTTCGGAAGGCCGGACTCCCAGTACCCGTCGTGGGCGTCCAGATGAAGATAGGTGTCGGGAACCCACTCGGTGAGCTTGAAGGGACCGGTCCCGACCGGCTCGCGCTGCAGATCGCCTGCCGCGCCACCGCCTGGAACGATGTAAAGACCGGCCAATTGCGACAGCATTGGCGCGAACGGCGCCGAGAGCCTGATGGTGACCTCGTGGCTGCCGCCGGCAGTGACGTCCTCGATCAATGAAAACCGGCTGGCGATGGGCGATCCGGTTTCCTTGTCGCGCACGCGATCGAACGATCCAACCACGTCCTCCGAATCGAACGCATCGCCATTGTGGAACGTCACGCCCTGCCGAAGTTTGAAGACGTAGGTTCGGCCGTCATCGGTGATCGTCCAGGACTCGGCGAGCGCCGGTTGGACACTGAGATCGGCGTCGAGCGCGACCAGGCCTTCATAGATGTTTTGGTATATCAGCGCCGAGGAAAACGCGGTGGCCACGTGTGGGTCGAGGCCGGCCGGAGATTGTGCGACCGCCACCTGTAGGGTGTCGGCCGCTGCGATCGTACTGCTCATCGCGAGCGCGAAGACGCCGCATTTCAAACCGTATTTCATTGTGTTCTGCCTCCCAGACCTGAACCCCGTGTGCCAATTTGAGTGACCAGTAAAGTACCAATTTCGCCATCCGTCAATCTGGACGTTAACCAACTGAATCCAAAGGATTCGGTGAGGACATGGACGATCGCAGGGTAGGTGTTAGGAAAATTGGACTTGTTTTGGCCTTGTTGGTGAGAAACCCGATTGGTATGTTTGCGCATGAGCGCTCGGGGAGGCAGAAAGGCGCCCTTTACCGCCATTGGACTGATGAGCGGGACGTCGATGGACGGCATCGACGTTGCGGTCATCGAGACCGACGGCCAGTCCCTGACCTGGTCAGGCCCGACGCGGACTTATCCTTACGACCCCCTGTTGCGGGGGCGGCTTGACGACGCCGTTCGGCGACCCGATGGACCGGCCGATGAGATCGCAGCGCTTGAGGCCGACCTGACCGATGCCCACGCGGTGGCGGTCGAGGACTTTGTGGCAACCGAGATGCCCCGTGACAGGACCGTCGATCTCGTCGGGTTGCACGGTCACACGCTGGTGCACAAGCCCGACGAGGGCGTCACCCGCCAACTGGGTGACGGCGCGCGGCTCGCCAGTCGTTTGAAGCTGGACGTGGTTTTCGATTTCCGATCCGCCGATATGGCTGCGGGCGGCGAGGGAGCGCCCATGGCGCCCGCCTATCACCAACTCCTGGCGCAACAGCTGGAAAAGCCCGTTGTGGTTCTCAACCTAGGCGGGGTGGGAAACGTCACCTGGATCGGCGAGAACGTTTTGCTTGCGTTCGACACCGGACCGGGCAACGGCTTGATCGACGACTGGGTCCGGGACAACGCGGGCATCCCGTTCGACCAGGACGGTCGGTTGGCGGCGGCCGGATCGGTCGACCAGACGGTGCTGGACCGGCTGCTGTCGCATCCCTATTTCGATCGTCCGCCGCCCAAATCCCTGGATCGTCTGGACTTCGGCCTCGAGGCGCTGGAGGGAATGGGCGTCGAGGACGGAGCAGCGACACTGACCGCGTTCACCGCGGCATCCGTCGAGCGGGCGCAGGTATACTTTCCGGCGCCGCCGGCTCACTGGCTGGTGACCGGCGGCGGCCGTCGCAACCCCACCTTGATGCGCACGCTCCGGACCCGGCTTGCAATGGAGTTGGAGCCCATCGAGTCGGTAGGCGCCGACGGCGACGGACTCGAGGCGCAGGCGTTCGCCTATCTGGCGGTTCGTTCGGTGCTGGGATTGCCGACATCCTTTCCGGGGAGCACTGGGGTCTCGGCCCCGACAGTGGGCGGGCGCCTGGTGCGACCCGACGATGCATCATGAACCTGGCCGAAGCGCCGAGCGTTGAGGCACTGCTGGCGATCGACGACCTGCAACTCAGCGTCGGCATGGAAGACGAACGCCGCCGCGTTGTCGACGGCGTGTCCTTCGATATCCGGCCCGGCGAGACAGTGGGCCTGGTCGGCGAAAGCGGATCGGGCAAGAGCCTGACGGCGCTGGCCATTATGCGTCTGTTGCCGGAACCGCCAATCGTCGTCGACGGGGGCTCTGTCCGATTCCAGGAGCGCGACCTGCTGACCCTGTCGGCGGGCGAGATGCGGGCGCTGCGCGGCGACCGTATCGCCATGATCTTCCAGGAGCCGATGACCAGCCTCAATCCCGTTTTCACCGTCGGACACCAGATTCGCGAGGTGCTGCGAATCCATCGGCGTCTGCGCGGCGCGTCCGCCAACCGCGAAACAGTGGATCTTCTTGAAAAGGTCGGGATCGGCGCCGCCCGCAGCCGGCTTGACCAGTACCCGCACGAGCTTTCCGGCGGCCAGCGACAAAGAGTGATGATCGCGATCGCGCTGGCGTGCCGGCCGGCCCTGTTGATCGCGGATGAACCGACCACGGCGCTGGACGTCACCATTCAAGCCCAGATCCTGGACCTGCTGGCGCGACTGCGCGAAGAGTTCGGCATGGCGCTGCTGTTGATCACGCACGATCTCGGCGTCGTGGCGGAAACCTGTGATCGCGTCGCCGTCATGTATGCGGGCCGGATCGTGGAATCCGCCGGCGTGGCGGCGCTGTTCGAACGGCCGAGTCATCCCTATACCGTCGGCCTGATGCGGTCGATCCCCGACCTGGACGGCCCTCGCGGCGATCTGCCGGTGATGCGGGGCGGCGCGCCGTCATCGGCGGCCTGGCGCGGCTGCGCCTTTGCGCCGCGCTGTCCGGGCGCCGACGAGCGCTGCCATGGCGAGGCGCCGGCGCTGGCGCCGCACGGGCCCGATCACCGTCTGGCCTGCTGGCACCCGGTGACATGACCGCTGCGCCGCTGCTTCGGGTGCGCAATCTCAGCAAGCGCTTCCGCGGCGCCGATGGCGGTCCGGTCCACGCGCTGCGCAGCGTGGGATTCGAGGTCGGCGCGGGCGAGACACTCGGTATCGTTGGCGAATCGGGATGCGGCAAGACCACATTGGGGCGCACGCTGCTCAGGCTCATCGAACCGAGCGATGGGGAAGTCTGGTTCGAAAACGAAAACATACTGACGCTGGACCGGCGCGCCCTGTTGCGGCGACGGCGCCAGCTGCAGATGATCTTTCAAGACCCGTTCGGCTCGCTCAACCCCCGGCACAAGGTCGGCTGGATCGTCGGTGAGCCACTAGCCATCCACGGCCTGGGAAATCGCCGGCAGATCCGCGACAAGGTGGTCGAGACATTGGCTCTCGTGGGTTTGGAAAAGGGCGCGCAGGACCGTTACCCGCATGAATTCTCCGGCGGTCAACGGCAGAGGATCGCCATCGCCCGCGCCATCGTTCTGGAACCGAAACTGGTCATCGCCGACGAACCGGTGTCCGCGCTGGACGTCTCGATTCAGTCCCAGATTCTCAATCTCCTGCGCACGTTGCAGCGGGCTCTTGGGCTGGCACTCGTCTTCATCTCCCACGACTTGGCCGTCGTTCGCCACATCAGCGATCGGGTCGCGGTCATGTATCTGGGCGGGATCGTCGAGTCCGCGGAAACCGACGCGTTGTTCCACGCACCAACCCATCCTTACACCCAGGCGCTGCTGTCGGCCGCGCCGCGCGCCACCACCGCCGGCCGTCGCCGGCGTATCATTCTCGAGGGGGAACTGCCGGATCCAGCGCATCCACCGGCCGGCTGCCCGTTCCACCCAAGGTGCCCTCAGATCCTGGACCGGTGCCGTGAAGAAAAACCCGACCTGGCGTTACGGCGGATTGACGGCGGGGATCGTCGGTTGGCCTGCCACCTCCACCCGGCGACGCCGGCCTGAGCCGGATCAACCGCGCCGCATCTCTGCGACGAAGTCGTAACGGTCGCCGCGATAGACCGACCGGGTAAACTCGATCGGCCGGCCGTCCCGCAGGTATCCGTAGCGAACCGTAAACATGACGGCACTGCCGGTTGGAATCTTCAAATGTAGGGCGTCGGTTTCCGACACGGTGATGGCCCGCAAATGCTGCAGCGCCCGGACCGGTTCTACCCCGCGCTCGCGCAGCGTCTTATAGAGCGAGTCACCAACGGCGTGCGGATCCGGCAAATGCCGGGCAGCAATCGAGGCCCGTTCGATTGCCAGGGGCTCGTCATCGGCCAGGCGTAGTCGGACCAGCCGGGTCACCCGGTCGCTCGTTTCCAGACCGAGCGCGACCACCTCTTCCGGATCCGCCGCAAAGATGCCGCGTTCCAGCCAGGTGAAATCGGGCTCGCGCCCGCGCGCGCGCATGTCTTCGGTGAATCCCGACAGACGCGCCAGTGGCTGTTCGAAATGGGCAGAGACGAAGTTTCCCGATCCCCGGCGCGACGTAACGAGACCGCGTGCAATAAGCGTGTCGATTGCTTTGCGCACCGTCGTGCGCGACACGTTGAGATGTGACGAGAGGATCCGCTCCGGCGGCAACGCTTCACCGTCCAGCCAACGTCCCTCGGCAATCGCCGAGGAAATCCGCTCGACCAGCTGCAGGTAGAGCGGCGAGGGATGATCGGTATCGAGCGTCAGATCCTGCAAGCGCTCTGCCAGTCGCTGTTCAAGCATGCCGGTTCCGATCGAACAGCCCGCGATGTGACACCCGTTTCGGCATGCCTGTCACCCGGCAACCCGTTGCCCATCGCCGGCGTCGAACAGGTGGCAGGCACCCGGCTTGATCGTCAGTCCGGTGCCGTCGCCGAATTCGCTCTGGTTGTCCGGTGAGGCCTCGGCGATGACCACCACACCGTTCGACAGTTCCACGTGCAGATAGGATTCGCGGCCGAGATATTCGTTGAGCACGACGCGGCCCCGAATGGGCGCGGCCTCCTCGGCACTGACGGCAAAGCCGTCCGGGCGAACGCCCAGCACGAGCTCCCGACCGGCGCCGACCGTTGGCGTCCGGTCGATCGGAACGACCCCGACCTCCGGGATTTCGACGGTCGATTCGTCCTTCGCCACGCATTTCAGAAAGTTCATTTTTGGCGACCCGATGAAACCGGCGACGAACAGGTTCGCCGGCGTGCGGTAGAGCTCGGAAGGCGAGCCCACCTGCTCGATCTTGCCGTCATTCAGAACAACGATCCGATCCGCCAGCGTCATCGCCTCGATCTGATCGTGCGTGACATAGACCATGGTGGCGCGGATCTGCTTGTGCAGGCGTGCGATCTCGAAGCGAACCTGGGACCGCAAGGCCGCATCCAGGTTCGACAGTGGTTCGTCGAACAGAAAGACCTTCGGATGCCGTACGATGGCGCGGCCAATGGCCACGCGCTGGCGCTGGCCGCCGGACAGCTCGGAAGGCTTGCGTTCCAGGAGGTCCTGCAGCTCCAGAATGCGGGCCGCTTCGGTCACCCGCTCGTCGATGGTGCTGCGTTTTTCGCCCGCCTGTTTCAGGCCCAGGGCCCAGTTACCCGCGACGCTGAGATGCGGGTAAAGCGCATAGGATTGAAACACCATGGCGATGCCGCGTTTGGCCGGCGGCAGGTGGTCGACCGGTTCGCCACTAATCAGGATACTTCCGTCCGATTGGTCTTCCAGGCCGGCGATGATTCTGAGCAAGGTCGACTTGCCGCAGCCCGACGGCCCGAGCAGGACGATGAATTCGCCATCCGCAATAGGAAGATCCACGCCCATCAGAACATCGGTCTCGCCGAAGGATTTATGGATGTTGTCAAACCTCAGGTCAGCCAACGTCTTGCTCCTTCACGGACGGCGCACTTGCAACGGGTAAGGTCATTTGACCGCGCCTGAGGTGATCCCGCGGATCAGCTGTTTCGAAAAGATGAGGTACAGCACCAGGACCGGCAGGATCGCCAGCGACAGCGCCGCGAGCACTGCGTTCCAGTTGGTGACGAATTGCCCGATGAAGACCTGAGCACCCAGGGTGATCGTTTTGGTCTCTTCGGCCGGCGCCAGGATCAGCGGGAACCACAGATCGTTCCAGATGGGGATCATGGTGAATACCGCGACCGTTGCCAGCGCGGGCCGGATCAGAGGCAGGACGATTCGGAAGAAGATTGTGTATTCGCTCAACCCATCGATACGGGCCGCGTCCTTCAGATCTCGGGACACGCTGCGCATGAACTCCGACAAGATGAAGATCGCCAGCGGCAGGCCCTGGGCGGAATAGACCAGGATCAGCGCCGTCAGCGTGTTCACCAGCCTCAGATCGACCATCATGGTCAAAATGCCGACGGTGCCCAGGCGGATCGGGATCATGATGCCCAGCGCCATGTACAGGCCTATGAAGGTGTTGCCGCGGAACCGGTACTCCGCCAACGCAAATCCGGCCATGGCGCCCAGCAGCAGGACCAGAAACAGCGAAACCAGCGTCACGATCAGGCTGTTGGTGAAATAGAGCTGGAAGTCGCCCTGGCTGAGCGCGGTTTCGTAGCCGATCAGACTGAAGGACTCGAAGTCTGGCGGCGAGAGCGGCGAGCGGAAGATCGCCTTCTTGGTCTTGAAGGAGTTGGCGACCACGAGGACGACCGGGAACAGCGCAAGGACCGTATAAGAGGCAAGAAGGATATGGGCGATCCCTTCGTGCAAGTAGCTGCGGCGCGCACTTCTCATGGGACCGGCCTCAGAACTGGTACCGCGTAATGCGGCGTTGCACGAAGAACAGATAGATCATCACGCCCGTGAGAATGATCAGGAACATGATGGTCGCCACCGTGGCGCCCATATGCGGGTCGCCAAGCTGGAGCTGGTGGCCGAAGAATGTTCGGTACAGAAACGTGCCGAGAATGTCGGTCGAGAAGTTGGGACCGGCCAGCGCTCCCTGGGTCGCGTAGATCAGGTCGAAGGCGTTGAAGTTCCCGATAAAGGTCAGGATCGAGATGATGCCGATGGTCGGCAGGATCAGCGGCAGCTTGATCTTCCAGAACAACGACATGCCGCGCAGGTCGTCGAGGTTGGCAGCCTCGATGAGCTCGTCCGGGATCGACAACATCGCTGCGTAGATCAGCATCATCGGTACGCCGACAAACTGCCAGACCGAAATCAGCGACAGCGTGATCAGGGCCGTACTCTCACGCCCGAGCCAGGGGGCGAACAGGAACTTCAAACCGACGAGGTCAAGCAGTGTGATCGAGACGCCCCAGAGCGGGCTGAGAATGAGCTTCCACGAGAAGCCGATGATCACCACGGAAAGCATGGCCGGCACAAAAATGGCGGTCCGGTAGAAGGTCCGCCCCGGCAGGGCGTGCATCGACAGCATTGCCGCCAGTGCAACGCCGATCGGGTTCTGCACCAGCATATGGACTATAAAAAAATAAATGTTGTTGACCAGCGAGTTCCAGAACTGGTCCGCCCAGATCGGATCGAAAAACAGCGTGTCGAAATTTGCAAAGCCGACATACGACGTTGCGTTGGGCCCCGATTCCGTCAGGAACGACAGACGCAAGGTCTCCGCCAGCGGCACGATCATCACCAGCGTGTAGATCACCGCGGCCGGTGCCAGAAACACAATGATGTGCCAAGGGAACGGTCGGCGTAGTCGCTTGGCCATGGATTACCCGCCCAAACTCTGTCCGGAAAGAGCCGGCGCGCTCCGTGGATGCGGCAGCGCGCCGGCAATATCAGCGGTTACTTCTTCGGCGTGTACCAGGAGTCCAGGCCCTTCTGCAGCTGTGCGGCTGCGTCTTCGGGCGTCTGGGTCTGGTTGATCACGTTGGCGGACACAACCCACATCTCGTTCCACAGATTGGGCGTGCCGCGAGACAGAATCTGATGTCCCGAGCGAATCGTCGAACCGCAGTCACCGCGCCAGCTGATGAACTCCTTCGCCAGGGGGTCATTGAGCTGGATCTGATGCGTCGACAGCGAGAAGAAGCCGGGCAGCTCGTTGGAGTAGATCTCGGCGAACTCCTTAGAGGCCACCCACTGCAGGAACTTCATGGCCGCTTCTTTGTTCGGGCTGGCAGAATTCAGGCCCAGCGCGATGTCCACATGGTCGGAGATGTAGCACTTGTCGCCCGCATTTTGGACGGGCGGACGGAAGGCGCCCAGCTCGAACTCGGCGTCACGATTAAAGCCGGAGATTTCCCAAGAACCGGACGGATAGATCGCCGCGCGGCCGAGGGTGAACATGTTCTGGCTGTCCGGGTAGGACTGCGCTTCAAATCCAGGCGGCATATAGTCGTGCCACATGGCCAGCGTTTTGAAGGGGTCGACGAACTGCGGATCGGTCAGCTTGATGTCGCCGCTGATCACGCCCAGCCGGCCTTCTTCGCCTTTCCAGTAGTTTGGACCGATGTTCTGATAACCCATGGTCGCGGATTCCCACTGATCCGCGGTGCCCATGGAAAGCGGCGCATAGGTGCCGTCGTCTTTGACCTTTTGCAGGACTTCGAAGAACTCCGCTTCGGTTGTCGGCACCGACAGGCCGAGCTCACTGAAGGCGTCTTTGTTGTAGATGAACCCATGGATAACAGACGCCATGGGCACGCAGAAGACATCCGAGCCGTCGTCGGTGCTCCAGGCCGAGATCGCTACCGGCGGGAAATTGCTCAGTTCCGACATGTCCTTGAGCGAGGCCAGATGGCCCTGCTCGAAGAGCTTGAGCGCGGCGTCGAACGGCCGGCAGGTGATCAGGTCGCCGGCACTACCGCCTTGAAGTTTCGCGTTGAGGGCAGCGTTGTATTCCCGCGGGGCGGTCGGCGCGAATGTGACCTCGATATCCGGATGCTGTGCCTGAAAGGCCGGGATGATTTTGGTTTGCCAGATCTCCAGGTCGTCATTGCGCCAGCTCTCGATCAGGAGTTCCGCCGCGAACGCGGACCCCAGACTTGCAAGCGCCGTGACGCCGGCAGTGGCGAACCCCAGCACTGTTTTTGTTTTCAACGACATTCTCAGTCCTCCCTGGTGAATAAACGGTGACAAGAAATTATGAAGCCGGTCGGGCGACGCGCAGGTTGCCACCGGCCTGTTCGAGCCGCGCACGCGCCTCCTCGCGCGTGAGGCCGTCGACCAAAAGGATCGCCAGCTTCAGGTCGCCTTCCGAATCCGACCAGGCCGCTTCGACCGTGGCGTCGTCGCAGTCGGTGATGGCCTGGATGATACGTTTGGACCGGTCCACGAGCTTGGCGTTGGCGGGCACTACATTGACCATGAACCCGTGATAGACCCGGCCCAGTTCGATCATGGTCTGGGTCGAGAACATGTTGAGGGCCACCTTTTGCGCCGTGCCCGCCGTCATGCGCGTGGATCCGGCGAGAAATTCGGGGCCGGTGTAAAGCAGGATGGGGATGTCCGCTTCGGTCAGCAGCGGTGCGCCCGGATTATTGGCCATGGCGACGGTCAGCGCCCCGCGCTCGCTGGCCCGGTTTTGCGCACCGCGCGTAAACTGCGTGGTGCCGGAGGCGGCGACGGACACAACCACGTCTTGCGCGCCCACGGCACTGTTATCAATGGCCGCCGCACCGGCCGCGGCGTCGTCTTCCGCCCCTTCGACGGAATCCACCAGGGCCTTGGTGCCGCCGGCCATCAAGTAAATGATCCGGTCCCTGGGCCAGCTGAAGGTGGGGAGCAGCTCGACTCCGTCCTGAACCGCCAGCCGGCCGGACGCGCCGGCGCCCACATAGACAAGCCGGCCGCCGGAATCGAGGCGTTGGGCGGCCTGGCGGCAGGCCTCAGCCAGCATCGGCAAGGCGTCTCGGACGGCCGCGAATGCACCCATCTGGTTTTCGAGCATAGCGGCGAGCGATTCCTCGGTCGGCCAGGCGTCGGCGTCGCGATAGCGCTCGAGCCGCTTTTCGGTATCCATCAACCCCCGAGTTCCTCCCTTATTTCTTGAGAATACCAAAATAATACCAAAACGGCAAGATTGATTAACCTTCCCGTCGCAAGGACGGATTTAACAAGCTGAATCAGCGCTTTCGGTTAACAATTTGTGGTATTGGTATTGTTTCGGTATCATCGTGGCATGGGGGCCGAGGATTTCATACTGGCGATCGATGGCGGCGGGTCGAAAACCGCCGCGGGTCTGTTCGACCTGGGTGGACGGGAAATCGCCCACTGTATTGCGCCGCCCTGCAACCTGTATCAGGACATGGAAGGCGGGCTGGCCGCCATCGAGACTGCCTGGCGCGATATCTGCGGGCAGGCCGGACTGGATGCCGACGCGGACCGGGCGACCACCCGCCTGTCAGCCGGACTTGCCGGGTGCAGCGAGCCGGAGATGCAGCAGCATGTTCGAACGGCTTTTTCGGCCTTTGCGTCCCGTCGCTTGTCCAGCGACGGCTTCATCGCGCTGATCGGCGCATTCGATGGCGCGCCGGGCGCGCTGATCGCCGTTGGGACGGGGGTTGTTGGTCATCGCCTGGATCCGACGGGGGTGTCGCGCATGATCGGCGGCTGGGGGTTTCCCATTGGCGACAAGGGAGGCGGCGCCTGGCTCGGCTTCCGGCTCTTGTCGGACTATCTGGATCATCTTGACGGTATTCTCGATCGGGCCGCGGGCCCTGCTTTGTGGCCGGTCCTGGAATCACGGCTGGGACGCGACCGGGCGGGTCTGTTGGACTGGTTCAGGCAGGCCCGATCGACGGACTTCGCCACGTTTGCACCGATTGTGGTCCAGGCCGGCGAGGCCGGCGATAGCCATGCCGCGACCCTGCTGGACGAGGCGTCCACGCATGTTATCCGTCTGGCCGCCGCGCTGTCGCCGACCGCGCAAGTCCGGCTCTGCGTATCGGGCGGGCTGGCGGACGTATTCGGTCCGCGAATTGCAGCGGCGGTCGGCAGCGGCGTGGTGGATCTGGACCGGAAGCCGGCGCCGTTGCGGGGCGCCTATCTGATCGGAACGGACGCTGTAGCGCCGGATCTGTCGACCGATTGAACGCGGTCGTGCTTGACGAAAACCTGAACGCCGCGCAAAACGGACGTAGCGGGCCAAAAAGGCACAAGGGGGGAGACGGCGATGTCTGACGACAAGCCGCTGGTCCTGTCCGATCCGACGCCGCGGACGCTGGACCTGATGTTCACGCCGGAGGATCTGGCTGAGCTCAAGTCGATTGCACGACTGGTTCATCACGAAGAGACGCGGATGCCCGACGACATGGTCGACGAGCACCTGCCCGACGCCACCTTCGTGATGGGGCAGACGGACCTGCCCAGGGAACGGCTTGAACGGGCGGGAAGGCTCAAGGCCATTTTCAACGTCGAGGGCAATTTCCGTCAGAACATCGACTACGACTACTGCTTCCGGAATGGCATCCACGTCCTGGCGGTAAGCCCCGTCTTCGCCCACGTTGTGGCGGAGATGGCGCTGGGCATGGCGCTGGCCTCCGCGCGGGGGATCGTCTCGGCGGACCGTGCCTTCCGCGAGGGGCGTGAGCTTTATGAGATGACGGGAAACTGGGACGCCGCGTTGCTGCAGGAAAGCGATGTCGGGCTCATCGGTTTCGGCGATCTGGCACGCGCTTTCCTACCCCTGATCGCGCCATTCCGCTGCAAGGTCAAGGTCTACGATCCCTGGCTGCCGGATCACTTCCTGCGATCCCACGGCTGTCAGCCGGCGACTCTGGACGACGTCTTGTCCACCTCGCGCTTTATCTTCGTGTTTGCCACGGTGACCGCGGAGAATCAGGGATTTCTCGGCCGCCGCGAATTCGAGCTGATCCAGAAGGGCAGTTTCTTCATGCTGATGAGCCGCGCTGCCGTGGTCGACTTCGATGCGTTCATCGAGGCGATCGAGGGGGGCAGGTTTTTCGCGGCGACCGATGTGTTTCCCGAGGAGCCGGTGCCGCCTGACCATCCCGTGCGCAAGGTCGAAGGCCTGATTCTGTCCGCCCACAGGGCGGGTGCTCTGGACCCGGTTTTCAAGCGTATGGGCGAGTTTGTCGTCGGCGACATGAAGCAAATGCTTGCGGGCCTGCCGCCGGTCGCCTGCAAACGCGCCGAGCGGGAGACCGTCGTCCGCATGCGTTCCATGTCGGTGGAAAAACAGTGAGACGCGACTAAAATCGAACTTGGACCGCGCGGCAAAGGCGCGGCCGTCAACAGGGAGGAGAACCATGCACAGGAGACTCATTGCTGCCGCCGCCGCGTCGCTCGCGTTGAGCATTGGGGTGGCACAGGCACAGGAAAAAACATACGGCGTGCTGCTCAAGACACTGTCCAATCCCTTCTGGGGCGCCATGGAACAGGGCGTCGAGGACGGCGCCAAGGCGGTGGGAGCCGAGTACTACCTGCAGGCTGTCGAAAGCGACCAGGCTGCCGAGCCCCAACTCAACGTCTGCAACACGATGCTTGAACGCAAGCCGGCGGTCATGATCACCGCCGCCATCAACTCCACCAACCTGCTGCCGTGCCTGAAGCGGGCCAATGATATGGGCATCCCCGTGGTCGACCTCGATGCCAACATCGACTACGCGGTCGCCCAGGAGGCAGGCGTGGAGATCACCTTCACCATTGGTTCCGACAACGAAGCGGCGGGCGCCCAGGGTGCCGACTACGTCGCCAGCATTGTCGGCATGGACGCCAAGGGCCCCGTGCTCGTCATCGAGGGACTGTCCGGCAACATCACTGGCCAGAAACGGGCGCGCGGTTTCGCCGAACGTCTGAAGGAGGTCGCGCCGGGGCTGGAGATTGTCGCCTCGCTTCCGGGTGATTGGGACCGCGGCAAGGCGGCCAACATCACCAACGACATCCTGACGCGTCATGCTGACCTCAAGGCGATTTTCGCGGCCAACGACGTCATGGCGCTGGGTGCGGTCGAGACCGCCTATGCCGCCGGCAAGGGCGACGCCATCGTCATCGTCGGCGTCGACGGCAATGTGGATGCGGTTGAAAGCATCAAGTCCGGACGTCTCAATGCCTCCGTCGCCCAGCTTCCCTATCTGGTGGGCAAGCAGGCGGTCGAAAAAGTCACCGAGGTGCTTGAAGGTGGCAAGACCGACCAGTTCATCGCCGTTCCCACGCTGGTCCTGACCAAGGACATGCTGGAGAAGGGCGAGGAGCCGATGCTGGAATACGTCAAGTAACCGCGTTTGTTTCTGGGAGCGGACGGCTTCGCGCCGTCCGCTCCTTTCTTTCATGACCATGGATGCCACTGCCAAGCGCGCCCGCCCGTCGTTCGTGAACCGGTTGTCCTTCCGGATCGAATCGCTCGGGGTGCTGCTGCTGCTCGCCATCATCATGGCGGTCCTGTCGCCGTATTTTCTATCGGTATCCAACTTCCTGAATATCCTGCTGGCGACGGCGACCATCGGTGTGCTGGCGATCGGTGCGACTTTCGTCATCAGCTCAGCCGGTCTCGATCTCTCCCTGGGATCGGTGCTCGGCCTGTCCGGTGTCGTCGGCGCATGGCTGGTGGATCGCGTGGAGATGCCGTGGATCTTCGGGATCGTCGGCTGCCTCTTGGCCGGCGCCGCGTGTGGATTCATCAATGGCCTTCTGGTCACCCGCGGCAGGATCCCCGCCTTCATCGTGACGCTGGGCATGTTGGGCATTGCCCGCGGCTTGGCGCTGATCATCGCCAAGGGTCAGGCGATCTACGGGTTGGCGCCCGAGCTCGTGTTCCTGGGCCAGGGCCGGCCGTTCGGCGTTCCCATGCCCGTGTTCATCTTCCTTGGCGTGGCGCTGATCATGCATTTCGTGCTCGCCTATACCCGGTTCGGCCGCTACACGCTGGTGATCGGCGACAACGAGACCGCGGCGCGCGCCATGGGCATCAAGGTCGAGCGCCACAAGCTGTCGCTTTATGTGATCTCCGGCCTGATGGGGGGAATCGCCGGCCTGCTTTTCATGACCCGGGTCAACGCCGGCGACCCGACCGCAGGGCTGGGTTACGAGCTGACCGCGATCACGGCGGCCATTATCGGCGGGACCAACCTGTTCGGCGGCCGGGGATCAATTCTCGGCACCTTCATTGGCGCGCTCATCATGGGCGTCCTGCAGAACGGTCTGAACCTGCTGGCAGTGCAGTCCTACTACCAGCAGATGGCTATCGGCGCGGTGCTGATATTCGCCGTTTGGCTGGACCAGTCGACCCGCCGGAGGCGCGAACAATGAGCCTGCTGAAAGTCGCCGGGATCGAAAAACGTTTCGGCGCCATCGAGGCGCTGCGCGGCGTGTCCTTCCACGCCGACGCCGGCGAGGTGGTGGCACTGGTGGGTGACAACGGCGCCGGCAAGTCCACCCTCATGAAGGTAATAACCGGCATCTACCGGCCGGAGGCCGGCGCGGTCGAATTCGACGACGACGACATCACCAATATTGCGCCGGGGTCGATACGAGAGCGCGGCATCGAGATGATCTACCAGGACCTGGCGCTGGCGCGACAGCAGGATGTGGCCGCGAACATCTTCCTCGGGCGCGAGCCGGTGAAAAAGCTGTTCGGTTGTCTGCCGGTGATCGACCGCGAGACCATCGACCGCGACGCAGCCCGCATGATCGAACGGCTGGGGGCCCGCATCCCCGACATCAAAAACGAGGTCGGGTTCCTGTCCGGCGGCCAGCAGCAGTCGGTGGCCATCGCCCGCGCGCTGACTTTCGACCCCAAGCTGGTGATCATGGACGAGCCGACGGCGGCGCTGGCAGTGCGCGAGGTGGAGCACGTCCTGGACCTGATCCGCGAACTCAAGCGCCAGGGCATCGCGGTGGTCCTGATCAGCCACCGCTTGACCGATGTGTTCGCCGTATCCGACCGGATCGTCGCGCTGCGCCAGGGCCAGGTGATTGCGGACGAACGAACCGACCAGACCAGCATGAACGAGGTGGTGAGCCACATCGTCGGCGCGCATTAGCTGATGTATTCAGCACAACGCCACCGGTGCTGCGGATTCCTCATCCTTCGAGACACGCCCTTCGGGCGCTCCTAAGGACGAGGATGTTGGGGCACCCTCATGGTGAGGAGGGCCGGAGGCCCGTCTCGAACCATGAGGTGAAATACCGGCACCTGATGGCGTAAATATTCACTCCGCCGCGGACCGGTCCGCCGCAGTGATCTCTTCGGCATAGTGACAGGCGGCGAAATGGTCGCTCAGGATTTCCCGCCACTCCGGCTCTTCCGACCGGCAACGGTCCAGCACATAGGGACAGCGCGTGTGGAAGCGGCAGCCAGAGGGATGATTGAGCGGGCTGGGGATCTCGCCCTCCAGCCGCTGGGTCTTGCTATCGTCATCGGGATCCAGCGACGGGATGGCCGACAGCAGCGCCCGCGTGTAGGGGTGCTGGGGTTCGGTGAACAATTGCCGCGACGGGGCCATTTCAACGATGGAGCCCAGATACATGACCGCCACATAGTCGCAGGTATGAGCGACGACGCTGAGGTCGTGGCTGATGAACAGAAGGGTGATGCCCAGGTCCTTCTGCAACGAGTTGAGCAGATTGAGGATGTCCGCCTGGATCGAGACGTCCAGCGCCGCGACACTCTCGTCCGCGATCAGGAACCGCGGCTCGCAAACCAGCGCCCGGGCGATCGAGATTCGTTGGCGTTGGCCGCCGGAAAAGGCGTGCGGAAACCGCCGAAGATGCTCCAGGTTCAGCCGGCAGCGGGCGGCAATTGCGCGTACCCGCTCGTCGGTCTCATCGCGGGTCTTGGTCAGCCCCATCACCTGTAGCGGCTCGGCAATGATGTCGCGGACCGTCATGCGCGGGCTGAGCGCCGCGTATGGATCCTGAAAGATCAGCTGGGCCCGCTTGCGGTAGTCCTTCAACTCCTTCTTGCCGATCGTCGCCAGGTCGTAGGCGACGTCGCCGTCATTGTACTGGACGTGCCCGTCGGTGATTGGCGCGGCCTTCAGGATGGCGCGACCGAGCGTTGTTTTGCCTGACCCGCTTTCGCCCACCAGACCCACGAATGAGCCGCGCGGGATGTCCAGCGAGACGTCGTCCACGGCGCGTATCACCGGCGTTTCCCCGAAGAGGCTGCGGCCCAGCGGAAAATGGACCGACAGGTTCTTGATGGAAATTAGCGGTGCTTCGCTCATGCCACCGCCTCCGCCGTGCCGTTGATACCGTCCTCGACCACGAAACAGGATGCCGCATGTCCATCGGTCACCGTGGTCTCCTGTGGCATGGTGGAATCGCAACGTCCCTTGATCGCCTTGGAACAGCGCGTGTGAAAGACGCAGCCGGAGGGCCGGTCCAGCGGGCTCGGTATGTCACCCGGCACCGGGCGCAGGGGCTCGTCCAGATGCTCCAGCTTCGGGATCGCGTCCAGCAGGCCGTGCGTATAGGGATGGGCGGGGTTGCGGATCACCTCGCGGACGGGTCCGGTCTCGATAATCCGGCCCAGATACATCACCGCCACCCGGTCGGCGGTCTGGGCGATGACGCCGAGATCGTGGGTGATGAACAGGATCCCCATGCCCATCTCGTCGACCAGTTCCTTCATCAGGTCAATCACCTGGGCCTGGATCGTCACGTCCAGCGCCGTCGTCGGCTCATCCGCAATGAGCAACCTCGGTTTGGTCGACAGCGCCATGGCAATCATCGCGCGCTGGCGCATGCCGCCGGAAAATTCGAAGGCGTACTGATCGACCCGCTGGGCCGGCTCGGAGATTCCGACCCGATCCAGCATGTGAATCGAATGTTCCCGTGCTTCCTGCTTGGTCATTGAGGTATGCAGCCGCAACTGCTCGACCATCTGATCGCCGATGGTGATCGCCGGCGCGAAGCTTGCCATCGGCTCCTGGAAGATCATCGAGATGGCGCCGCCCCGGATCAGATTGAGATCCTTGGCGCGGCGAAAGGCCAGCACGTCGGCGGGGCCGTTGTCGGTCGCCATCATGATCCGGCTGTCGGTCCCATAGACCGTGTTGCCGGCGTTGAGTTGCATGAGAGATTTTGCCGACACCGACTTGCCGGATCCGCTCTCGCCGACCAGGCCGAGCACCTCGCCTGGCGCGATCTCATAGGAGATCCCGTCGACCGCCGTGACCAGTCCCTCGTCGGTGTGGAACTGAACCTTCAGGTCCTCAACGCTGATCAGAGGCTCGCTCATGACTTGCGTTCCGAGTAGGGATCGGCCGCATCCCGCAGTCCGTCGCCGACGAAGACGAAGGCCAGCACCATGGCGACGAAGAAGATCACCGGGATGAAGTACCACTGATAGTTCAGCAGCACGTCGGCGCTGGTGACGTTCTGCAACAGCACGCCCAGCGAACTCACCGGTTCCTTGAGACCCAGGCCGATGAAACTGAGCGCCGTTTCCGACAGAACCATGTAGGGGAACGAGATCACCAGATCTACGATGATGTAGCTGGTGAAGCTGGGCAGCAAGTGGCGCCCGATAATGTGCGGGGCCGACGCGCCGCAAAGCCTGGCCGCCAGCACGTATTCCTGGTTCCGCTCGGTCAAAAGGTGAGTGCGGACGCGCCGGGCCAGCGTCGGCCAGCCGATCAGCCCCAGGATGACGGAGATGAAGAAGAAGCGCATCTCGGCGCTCCATTCGTCGGGCACGAAGGCCGCCAACGCCATGAACAGCGGGATGGCGGGCACTGTTCGTACCGAATCGGTGATCATCTGGAAGATCCCGTCAATCCGGCCGCCGAAATAGCCGGATACCCCGCCAATTATCAACGCAAGGATGAAGCTGATCACCACGCCGATCGTCCCCACCGCTAGCGATGTCCAGATCGCGTGCAGGGTGCGTGAAAAGATGTCCTTGCCGCCCGCATCGGTGCCGAACAGATGAATGCCGAAGCCGTCGACACCGAATAGGTGGGTGGTGAAGACCGGCCCGTCGAACCGGATATCAATGGCGGAGCCCGGCAGGTCCAATTCGAACGACAGCGGGCGGTATTCCCAGCCGTCGACGAAGAAAAACACGTAGTGCCGCTTGTCGGTATTGATCGTCGTGACCCAGCGGAAGTTGGTCTTGATCGAGCGCGTGCGTTCAACACCGTAAACGAAGGGCCTGAGCGAACAGCCATTGTCGTCACAGAATTTAGGGATCTGCGGCGCCCCGTTTTGGTAGTCCTTGTTGCGCCCCGCGATGGTCGGGTCGTACGGCGACAGGAAGGGAGCGAACAGCCCCATCAGAACCAGGATGATCAGAACGGTGCCGGCAACCATGGCGGCGCGGTTCTTGCGGAAGCGCGCCCAGACCAATTGTGCCTGGCTGGCGGTAAAGTACGCCTCCTTGCGCTTCTGTTCGGCAAGCTCGGTGGCGGAAAGCGTCTGGTCAACCATGGCGCTAGCCCCCCAGCACGCTTCGGCGCATGCGCGGGTCGATCACCGACAGCATGACGTCCGTGATGAAATTCAATCCGACGATGGAAGCCGTCAGCATGAAGATGATCGCGCCTGCCAACTGCTGATCGTTGGACCTGGCCAGCGCCTCAAGCAAGAGTGCACCGGCCTCGGTCAGGGTTAGAATAACCGCGACAATCGGCAGTTCGTTGAACACCCGATTGAGGTCGAAACCCAGCGAGTTGACGATCGGTCCCAGCGCATGCCGAGCCGGATAACGCCACAACAGCCGCCAGCCGGTTATGCCCCGGGCCTTGGCCGCGGTCACATAAAGCTTGCCAAGCTCGTCAGACATGAGAGCGCGAACCGTCTGCAGGGCGAATGCGGTCGCCGACCAGCCCAGGATGACAATCGGTAACCAGGCGCGAGACAGGAAATCCAGCACTCGGTCGACCGACCAAGGCGCATCCCGGAACTCCTTGGAGAACAAGCCGGTCAGCGTGTCGCCGAACACCATGGTCGAAACCAACATAATCATCAGCGCCAGCAGGAAGTTCGGCATGGCCAGGCCGAGATAGGACAGGAAGCGCAATGAATTGTTCGCGAACGGATTGTTCGCGGTCGCCGATAAGATCCCCACGGGAATGGCGATCAAGTAGGCAAAAAAGAGTGCGGCGAAACAAATGCCCAGCGACAGCAACATCTTCTGGCCGAGCAGTTGATTGATGTCGACGCGCAGGATGCAGCTCTGCCCAAAGTCGCCCCGGATGAACACGTTGCCGACCCACGAGACCCACCGGACCAGGAATGGGCGGTCGAGGCCAAGGCGTTTTTCCTCGGCGGCAATGTCCTCGACCGTGATCTTGGACCCTTGTGTATTCTTGAAGGCGAGGTAACGCTCCGCGCAGTTGCCCGGCACCATTTCCATGAGCGTGAAGACGATGAACGACACCAGCAACAGGGTGACGATCGCCAATCCGGCCCGCGTCAAGGCGAATTGAGCGAACTGCAACATCGAAACGCCTCTTTCAGGTCACTTTGTTGGCGTGTCGGGGACCGGCCCATTCTCGACCGGTCCCCTGTGTGACGCCGCGAATCGACGCCTCAGCTCTCGTCCGCCAGGTACCACTGCGGCGCCCGATACGGATAGGTCCGGTAGTACTCGTAGGACCAGGTCTTGAACTCCGTAACGTTCCTCAGCGCGTTGCGGTGGTAGATCGGATCAGGCGCAGAAACAGTGCCGATGAACAGGAGACTGGTCGTCATCAAGGACGAGATCTCCGCTCCCAGCTGGGCCGATTCCTCCGATCCCGGCGCGGCGGACTGGAAGGCGTTGACGCCATCAATCAGCTTGTAGACGTAGTCGGGCGGCTTGACGCCCTTCTGGCCGTCTGACTCGACATATTCGGCCCACAGCATACCCGACCGATGGCCGAAATAGTTTTCGAACGGCGGGACGAACAGCTCGTTGGTGCCCATGATGACGGCAAGAGGCTGGCCCTTGCCCCAGACGCCGACGTCAAGCTGGTTGGCCGACTGAGCCGAACGGTACTCGTCCGGCGTCACCTCCTTCGACGTGGATTTCACGCCGACATTGGTCCAGTGCTGCGCGACGAGCTCGACCACCTGGCCGGCGATGCCCTGGGTTGCGAACTGAATGTTCAGCACCAGCTTGTCGCCGTTCGGCAGGTCGCGGAAACCGTCCCCGTCCTTGTCGACCACACCGACCTTGTCCAATAGCGACTTGGCCAGCTCGGGGTCGAACTGGGCGTAGTAGTCGGCCAGTTTTGGATCAACGAAGTCGGGCGCCGGCGAGAACGGGACGTACTGGGTCGGCTTCCCGAGGTCGAAAAAGGCGACCTCGTTGATCTCGTCCCTGTTGATCGCCACCGACATGGCCTGGCGGAACTGAATATCGCCGAAGACTTTCCGTTTTGCCTCGTCGGCCGACGTCACGTTGAACGAGAAGGCCGGGATCTGGATCGTCGGCTTGAGCTGGATCGTGTAGTCACCCTTTTCCTGGTTCTCCAGGAGCATGGGCGCCGACGGCAGCCGCACCGACTGTGACTTGTAGTCCACCTCGGCATTGACCAGCTTCAGGATGCGGACTTCGTTCTCGTTGATATAGACCTCGTCCTGTTCGTTGATATAGGGCAGCTGGTTGCCGGCCGTGTCCACCATGTGGAAGAAGGGGTTGGCCACGAGATGCCGCCCTTCGGTGGTATCCCGGATGACGATGTGGCTTTCCAAGGTGGGCATCGTTGCCTTGGGTAGGTTGGCAACCTTGTCGGGATGCGCCAGCAGCGGCGTCGGCGTGTCGGTCCAATCTGAGTTGCCGTAATAGGCCGCGATCGCCGCATAGCCATTCTCGAAACCCAGAGACTGTGCGTACTTGTCCGCGTCCGGGTTGATGTCCGGATGGAACTGGCCCAGGAAGTGTTTGGGCTGGAACGCCTGGGCGTAGGAAGTCGCAAAGTGCGCCGTCAGGCCCGGCTTCGGCGCCGGCAGGGTGAAACGCACGGTCTGCGGATCGATGACGTCCACCGTCATCCGTTCACCGGCAACCAGCACGTAGTCCTGGGGTTTTTCTCTGACATTCGAGTCGAGCGCCAGGTTGTCGTACCAGAACTTCACGTCCTCGGCCGTGAAGGGGGCGCCGTCGGACCATTTATGGCCCTTGCGCAGGAAGAAGGTGATCTGGGTGAAGTCGTCGTTCCATTCCCAGCCCTTGGCGATGTTGGGCACGATGGTCTTCAGATCATCGGAGAACCGGGTCAGATTGACATGCCGCACCGACAGGAAATCCGACGTGCCCGCTTCGGTCGCGTTGGACAGGACGTCGAGCGTCCCGCCATGCCGGCCGATTTCGCTGTATGGGGCGATCACCAGCGGCTCTTCAGGCAGTCGCTCGGCGACCGGCGGCAAACTGGCCGGGTTGCCCTGAATCTGCGCACTCAAGTCGGTGGCAGCGGGATTGCCGGTGAATGTTAGCTTGCAATTGGCAAGCGATTCAAACTCGGCGAGCTCGTATTGTTGCGGGTAGTTTCCTGCCGGCACGCCCATGGTATCGGCAACAGTCACTGCCGGGCAATCGGCGGCCTGCGCCGGCGCGACGGTGCCTGCATGAATGAGCAGGGCCGACAAGGCCGTGCTGGCAATCAGTCCTAGAGTCTTGGACCCCATTTTTGAACCTCCTCGAAAGTCCCATTTTGGGGACGCGACGAGGCAGGTCCGCGAACCGGATAAGCCGTGACGCCTCCCCAACGCCTTCTCGGCGTTTTTGGTAATGGCGCAATTGAGCGTCCATTGTGTTTCGGAATTATGACAATACCGGGTCGTTCAGGCCAGCCGCAAAAAAGAGCCGGTTCTGGTAGTCGCTCGCAGGACCAGGTGATTTGCAAACAGCCCGATCAGGCTTCAATCGAGCATACCAATGCTCTGATCGACGTTTTCGACCACCGAAATACCAAGCTCGTTGAGCTTGCGTTGGGCCAGCGGCGACAGGCGGCCGGTAATCCAAAACTCCAACTTCTTCGCGCCTTCCAGTTTGGGATAGTTGGCCGCCAAATCCTCGATGACCGGCGCGGCTGCGGTTGTCCACCGCCCATAGTCCAGCGGCAGGGCGACCACGACCGTGCCGTTCTCTGCATAGCCGAGCGCGATGCCGTTATAGAGGCGGATCTCCAGGATCTGGGAAACGGTCTCGTTAAAACCCGCAAAGGTTTCCGCTATCTGCTGGAAGAACACCGCGTCCACGGGGGAGGCGGTCTGAATGGCGAGCTCCAAAAGGGCCTCGCGGCCGCGGGCGGCCTTCATGGATGCCATGGCGTGAACGATCGCGGTCTCGTTGCGCGGCGACAGCAGCTTGTCGTTCAGGTAGCGTTCGATGAGATCCGGGTCGATGCCCATGGACTCCAGTGATTTTCGGTTGTCGATCTGCAGCTGGGTGGGCGGCGTCTCGTTAATCACGTCGTTGAAATTGTCCGTCCAGGCCAGCCCACTGACCGTCAGGGCAACAGGGCCGGTCGCCGGAATGAGGGCGACGCTCGGTGCCAGGTTGCCAGCTGCCGAAGCCCAGCCCACACGGTTCAGCTCCTCCTGCAATACGGGATTCGCCGAATAAACGTCGACCTGCAGCTGTTTCGCCAGCTCCCGTTTGTAGTCGGAGACCTGCAGGACGGACTTCAGGGCGCCGTCTTCATACTCGCTTCGCTCGGTTGTAACCGCTTCCTTGGCGCGGCTGAAAAGGCTCGAGATGCCCTCGGGAATGCCGGAGACGGTATCGACTGGATCTTCGATGAGGCGTTCGGCGCCCTCCAAAGGTTTCTCCGCGGCCTCGGCGAGCGCGTCGCCGAAAGCTTCGGTGTTCTCGATCTTCTTCAGTTGACCAATAGCGTTGATCTCACGAATGAGCCGCCGCAGCATGGCGTCGTTCGCCGCCTTGAACGGGCCAAAGTCCGACTCAACCGCATAGCGGTTGGTGAATCCGTCGGTCACGACGCGTTCCTTAATCCTGTAGTGGGGGCCGGCGACCACCTCGAACGGCAGGATTTCCGACGCCTTGCGTTCCAGGTTCATCGGTTCGAATTCATCGGCCTGCGCCAGAACCATCCGTGGCGCCGCGATCAGCGCCAAAAGGCAAAGGGACGCGAAGAAGCCACGGTTTGTTACGATGATCATTATTGCCCCCTGTTAATTCATCCGCCCGTCGGATCGGTCTTGCTCGCATGCCTACTCGGTCGCGCGCACCGAGTCCACGGGGGATGCAAAAACTATGGCGCCAAGGATCGTGTTGTCCGATCATGACGTCAAAGCAGGCAAGGGGATGTTACGATGAGAGGGCTCCTTCCATCGGCGCCAATCGTGCGAACCAACCGTTCAATTGTGCGAACGTTTGTCGGCTCTCTGGCGCTGGCCGTCGTGCTGGTCGGCTGCGAGGAACAGAACACCTACGTAGCGCCCCCGCCCCCGAAGGTCACCGTCGCCAAGCCGGAAGTCCAGACGATCACGGACTACATCAGCCTGACCGGAACGACCAGCGCCAGCAACACCGTGGAGCTTCGCGCCCGTGTCGAGGGCTACCTGGAACAGGTCTTGTTTGGAGACGGCGATCGCGTGAAGGAGGGCGACCTGCTGTTCGTGATCGAGAAGGCGCCATACGAGGCGGCAGTCGAGGAAGCGGAAGCCGGCGTTGAGCGCGCCAAAGCCCAGCGGGATCAGTCGCAGCTGACCGCGGAGCGGGTCGGGCGGGCGCGGAAAACGGGCGCCGTCAGCCAGCAGGCGCTCGACGAAGCCAAGGCCCAGGAGGATGTGGACTCGGCCGACGTGCTGGGACGACAGGCGGCGCTCACTCGGGCCAAGCTGGATCTCGACTACACGGAAGTGCGCGCGCCGTTCGACGGGCATATCAGCCGCCGCCTGAAGGATCCTGGCAATCTCGTGGGCTCCGACGAGGACACCGTCATTGCGGTGATCAATCAAACGGACCCGCTATACGTCTATTTCACCATAAACGAGGAGGACCTCCTGCACGCGATGGACGCGCGCAAGAGCTCGCCGGAAGCGGCGGCCAAGGCGCGTGACCTGCCGTTGGAGATGGGTCTTGCCGACGATGAAGGTTACCCTCTTGAAGGGACGTTCGACTATGCGGACATCAGCCTGAACCCAAGCACGGGGACGCTGCTGCTGCGTGGGACTTTTCCCAACCCGGACAGCACGATCCTGGCGGGTCTGTTCGCGCGCGTGCGGATCCCCCTTCTGGAGAAGAGCGCCTCGATTCTGGTGCCTGAACAGGCCATCGGCTACGACCAGCTGGGCGCGCACGTGATGGTCGTCAATGACGAGAACGTCGTCGAGCGTGTTGGCGTAGAGGTGGGGCCGGCGTCGGGCGACAATCGTGTCATCCGCGACGGCTTGAAGGGCGACGAATCGATCATCGTCAACGGGCTGCTGCGAGCGATACCCGGCAAGGCCGTGGAGCCGGTTCAGCAGTCAGAGTCGGCTCAGGCCGGCGATTCCAAGCCGGCCTCCTAGGGCGGCGCGGGGACCAGAAAGACGATGTCCAAGTTCTTCATTGACCGGCCGATCTTCGCCAATGTGATCGCCATCATCGTGGTGATCCTTGGACTGGTCTCGATGGTCAACCTGCCGGTTGCGCAGTATCCCAACATCGTGCCGCCGACCATCCAGGTCACCACCAACTATCCGGGCGCCAATGCCGAAGTGGTGGCCAACACGGTGGGCATTCCCATCGAGAACGAGGTCAACGGGGTCGAGGGTTCCATCTATATGAACTCGGCCAGCGCCAGCGACGGCAGCTACACCCTGACAGTGACATTCGAGGTCGGCACCGATTTGAACGCCGCCCTGACCCTGGTCCAGAATTTCGTCAATGCCGCTCTGTCCCAATTGCCCACCGCCGTGCAGGCCCAGGGCGTCACGGTGCGGAAGGTCTCCACCAATATGCTGCAGGTGGTCAGCCTGTTTTCCGACGACGACCGGTTTGACGAGACCTACCTCGCCAATTATGCCGTGATCAATCTGCAGTACCCCCTTGGACGGGTGCCGGGCGTCGGTCAGATCACGGTCAAAGGGGCCGGCTCATACAGCATGCGGATCTGGTTGGATCCGACGCGCCTGGAGTATCTCGGGCTAACGACGGTCGACGTGCAGGACGCCATCCTGGCGCAGAACGTACCGCTGGTGGCTGGCCAGCTGGGTGGCCCGCCGGTGCCCAACGACCAGGTCTTCCAGTTCACCGTCAACGCCCTCGGCCGACTGTCCGACGTCGAGCAGTTCGAGGACATCATCGTCAAGAGCGAACGCGGCGCGACGGGCGAGGTGGTCCGGATCAAGGACGTCGCGCGGGTCGAGCTGAGCCAGGAGACCTATTCCAACTTTTCAGGCCTGAGTGGCAAGAAGGCGGCCCACATCATCGTCTACGCCCTGCCCGACGCCAACGCGATCGATCTGGGTGACAAGATCAGGGCAACCACCGAGGAACTGAGCCAGCGTTTCCCGGAGGGGCTGCAATACGCGATCAACTACGACACCACCGTGTTCATCAAGGACTCGATCAACGCCGTCTATCACACCTTGTTCGAGGCCGGTGTTCTGGTGCTGATCGTTATCATGCTGTTCCTGCAGAACTGGCGCGCTCTGCTGGTGCCGGCGACCACGGTGCCGGTGACCATCATCGGTGCCTTTGCGGGCATGGCGCTGCTGGGCTTCAGCATCAACCTGATGACGCTGTTCGCGCTGATCCTGTCGATCGGCATCGTCGTCGACGACGCCATCATCATCGTCGAGAACGCGTCCAAATATATCGACGAGGGCATGTCGCCCCACGACGCGTCTATCCAGGCGATGAAAGAACTGACGGGGCCGGTTTTGGGGATCACGCTGGTCCTGGCGGCAGTCTTCATCCCGGCCAGTTTCCTGCCGGGGATAACGGGGCAGCTGTTCAGGCAGTTCGCCCTGGTGATCGCAGCGACGGCATTGATCAGCGCCTTGAACGCGCTGACCCTGAAACCGGTCCAGTGCGCGCTCTATCTCAAGGAACAGAAAAAGAAGCCGAACCGGTTCTACCGTGGATTCAATCGGGTCTATCAGGTTCTGGAGGACGGCTACCTCAGAGTCGTTTCCGCAATGGTCGCCCGACCCGCGGCAAGCCTGCTGGTATTCTTCGTCATCATCGGGGCTGCCGGCTGGCAATTTGCGCGCCAGCCCACAGGGTTCCTGCCGACCGAAGACCAGGGTTATGCCATCATCGTTGCACGGTTGCCCGATGCCGCATCACAGCCGCGCGTGCGCGCCGTATCCGAGCAGGTCGACAAGATCTTGACCGAGACCGAGGGTGTCGCCGCCTGGGTGACCATCGGCGGTTTTTCGGTCCTGGATGCCGCCAACGTGTCGAACATGTTCACCACGTTCGCCATCTACCAGCCCTTCGAGGAACGCGGCGGTGAGCTTTCGCAGGAGGTCATCATCGCCGACCTGAAGGCGAAACTGGGGCCCATTCAGGAAGCGGGTTTCGCCGTCGTGCCGCCGCCCCCGATCACGGGTCTCGGCGCGTCGGGCGGCTTTCAAATGATGATCGAGGACCGGGCAGCGCTGGGTCTCCCCGAACTGCAAAAGGCGGTTCTGGAGATGATCCGGGCCGGCGAGGGTCAGTCCGGGGTGCAGGGTCTGACAACGACGTTCAGCGCCCGAAGCCCACAGGTGTTCCTGGATGTCGACCGCACCAAGGCGGAATCGCTCGAGGTCGATATGAGCGACGTGGTCCAGACGCTGCAGGCCTATCTGGGCTCGGTGTACATAAACCTGTTCAACAAGTTCGATCAGACCTTCCAGGTCCGGATGCAGGCAGACGCCCCCTTCCGGGTGAAGCCGGACGATCTCGAGGACCTTTACGTCCGCAACGCAAGGGACGAGATGGTGCCGTTGCGCACGCTGATCGACGTGGAACGGGTGTCCGGATCCGAACTGGTCACCCGCTACAACCTCTATCCGGCGGCGCCTTTGTTTGGCGGCCCGTCGCCGGGTTTCAGCTCCGGTGATGCACAGGAACTGATGGAGCAGGTTGCCGCCAACACCCTCACGTCCGGCATGAACTTCGACTGGACCGCGACGGCCTATCAGGAACAGCAAATCGGCAACCAGGCCTATTTCATCTATGCACTGTCGATCGTGCTGGTGTTCCTGGTGCTGGCGGCGCAGTACGAAAGCTGGTTCAGCCCGGCGGCCGTAATCCTGGTCGTGCCGATGGCGATGGTGGGCGTCTTGCTGGCGCTGATGGCGCGCGGGTTCGAGAATGACCTCTACACCCAGGTCGGCCTGGTCCTGATGATCGCGCTGGCCAGCAAGAATGCGATTCTCGTCGTGGAGTTCGCGCGCGAATTGCGCGCGGAAGGCCATTCCATCGCCGAGGCCGCGGTCGAGGCGACCCGCCAGCGCTTCCGGCCCATCGTGATGACCTCGTTCGCGTTCATCCTGGGCGTGGTGCCGCTGTTGACGGCCAGCGGCGCTGGTGCGGCGAGCCAGCAGGCGATCGGCACCGTGGTCTTCGGCGGTATGCTGTCCTCGACCTTGGTTGCCATCCCCTTCGTGCCGGTGTTTTACGTCGTGATGCAGAACACGGAAGAATGGTTCGCGGCCCGCAAGGAGGCCAAGGCCAAGAAGGAAGCAGAAGCGGATACCAAAACCAAGGCCGCCGAAGCGGATTGATTCGACCGAACCGACGAACGGGAGACAGCACATGAGATTTTGGAGCGACAGCTTCGCGGACGGCGACGCTATGCCGACGCAATTCGGCTTCGGCAAATACAACCCGGAAACCCATGTGGAGCTGAGCGACAATCTGAACCCGCACTTCGCCTGGTCCGATTTGCCGGAGGGGACCAAATCGCTGGTCCTGATCTGCTACGACGTCGACGTGCCCACCAAGCCGGACAACGTGAACAAGGAAGGGATGACGGTGCCGGCAGACCTGCCGCGGGCTGGGTTCTATCACTGGGTTTGCGTCGACCTGCCGACGGAACCTGCGGAGGTCAAAGAAGGCGAGTTCTCGAGCGGCATCACGGTGGGCGGGAAGGAATCGGCCGGCCCGCGCGGCACCCGCCAGGGCATAAACGACTACACGTCCTGGTTCGCCGGCGATGAAGACATGAAAGGCACCTATCGCGGTTATGACGGCGCCTGCCCGCCCTGGAACGACGAGATCGTGCATCACTACCACTTCACGCTCCATGCGACCGATTTCGAGCGATTCCCGGTGGAAGGCGATTTCACCGGCGATGAAGTCAAGCAGGCGATGCAGGGCCATGTGCTGGCCGAGGCCAACATCGTCGGGACCTATCACATCTATCCAGACGCGATCGTCAAAAGCTGAAGCGGCCGGAAGCGCAGAGTGCGATGGATCTGGCCGCGCTTAAGGCGTCCCTGCAAGACAAAGCACCGCCGGCGGGCTTGGCCCCGCTGGTGGAAGCGCTCTGGCATGAAGCCAACGGTGACTGGGACCGTGCCCACCGGATCGCGCAAGACATTCCCGACGCGGACGGGTCCTGGGTGCACGCCTATCTGCACCGGGTCGAGGGCGACCTTGGCAATGCGGGCTATTGGTACCGGCGGGCCGGTAAGCCGCGCTGCGAGGCACCGCTGAAGCAGGAGTGGGACGAGATCGCCTCAGCGCTGCTGTAGCGCCCGGCGCTATTCGGGTGCGTGGCAGACCGCCTCGATATTGTGGCCGTCGGGGTCGATGACGAAGGCGCCGTAATAGTCGGGGTGATAGATCTCGCGGACCCCCGGCGGACCGTTGTCGCTGGCGCCCGCCTCGATGGCCGCATGGTAGAAGGCGTCCACGGTCGCGCGGTCGTTCGCGAGAAAGGCGACGTGAACCCGCGGCGTGGTTGCGGCGTCCTTGGCGATCCAGAAATCGGGCTTCCCGGCCTCGCCGAAGCCGGCGAAGGGACCCACCTCGGTCACCTCCATGACCAGTTCGTACCCGAGGGGTTGGAGAGCCTTGAGATAGAAGGCCTTGCTGTTGTCGTAATCCGATACGCTGAGACCGATATGGTCGATCATGTTCTGTCGCCTCCGCTGAATTGCCGACCCTTGCCCCGGCTGACGCCTGGTATTGAGACTCCCCGTCCGATCCGATGCAAGCGTCATTGCGTAGCGCTTGGCCTGCCGGGGATTTTCTGGCACAGAAGGCCCGCAGCGGCCGTCCGGCCGCAAATCGTTTCCAACGCGCCGGAGCGCCCACCATGGACGATGCCGAGACAGCGGTAGACGAAGGCCTGCGCGATTTCATCCGCGATATCGTGCGCGATGATCTGGCGGCGGGCCGGTGCGACGCCGTGGTGACTCGGTTTCCGCCGGAACCCAACGGATATCTTCATATCGGTCATGCCAAGGCCATCGGGCTCAGCTTCGGGATCGCGAGCGAGTTTGGCGGCACCTGTCACCTGCGTTTCGACGACACCAATCCGGTCAAGGAAGAGCTCGAATATATCGACGCCATCAAACGGGACGTCGCCTGGCTCGGATACGACTGGGGCGACAACCTTTATTACACCTCGGACTATTTCGAGCAGCTCTATGAATGGGCCGAACAGCTGATTCGCGAGGGCAAGGCCTTTGTGGACGATCTGACGGCGGACGAGATCAGAGACTATCGCGGTACCTTGACCGAACCCGGTCGTGAAAGCCCGTACCGGGACCGTCCCGTGGATGAAAACCTCGACCTCCTGCAACGGATGCGTGCGGGCGAATTTCCGGACGGCGCCCGCGTTCTGCGGGCCAAGATCGACATGGCGTCCGGGAACATCAATATGCGCGATCCGGTGCTGTACCGAATCTTGCACGCAGAGCATCCCCGCACCGGCGACGCCTGGTCGATCTATCCGACCTACGATTTCGCCCACGGCCAGTCAGACGCGATCGAACATGTGACCCACTCGCTTTGCTCGCTGGAGTTCGAGGACCACCGTCCGCTCTACGACTGGTTGATCGAAAACCTGCCAGTGCCGTCGCGGCCGCGCCAATACGAGTTCGCTCGCCTCAACCTGACCTACACAGTCCTGTCCAAGCGCCGCCTTATCCAGCTGGTTCGGGAAGGTCATGTTCGCGGCTGGGACGACCCGAGAATGCCCACTCTGTCGGGCCTGCGTCGGCGGGGGATCCCGCCGGCGGCGATCCGCGACTTCGTGCGCCGGATCGGCCTGACAAAGGCGGACAGCACGGTCGAGCTCGCTTATCTGGAGCACTGCGTGCGGGAGCTGTTGAACCAGACCGCGGAGCGCCGCATGGCGGTACTCCGGCCCTTGAAGGTCGTGATCGAGAACTACCCGGAAGGGGAGAGCGAGGAGCTGGACGCCGTCAACAATCCTGGCGACGACAGCGCCGGGACCCGAAAGGTCCCTTTCGGCCGGGAGCTCTATATCGAGCGTGACGATTTCATGGAGGATCCGCCGAAAAAGTTCTTCCGCCTGGCGCCGGGGCGCGAGGTCCGGCTTCGCTATGCCTATTTTCTGACTTGCCGCGAGGCGATCAAGAACGAGCAGGGCGAGGTTGTGGAACTGCGCTGCACGTACGATCCGGATACCCGCGGCGGCAATGCCCCCGATGGGCGCAAGGTCAAGGCGACCCTGCATTGGGTCTCGGCGGCCCATGCGGTTCCGGCGGAGATCCGGCTTTACGAGACCCTGTTCAAGAGCGAAGAACCGCCGTCGGGCGACAACTATCTTGGCGACCTCAATCCAGAATCGCTAACCGTTCTGGCGGATTGCCGGCTGGAACCGAGCCTTGCAGCGGCGCCCCCGGAGACGGCGCTGCAGTTCGAACGGCTAGGCTATTTCTGTGCGGATCCGGACTCCACGGAAGAACGGCCGGTGTTCAACCGCACCGTGGCCCTGCGCGACAGCTGGGCCAAGGTTCAGGCGGGCAAACGCTGAAGCGCGAAATCGGAGATTTACGCAACATTTCAGGACGTTGAACGGCGTTGCGAAAAAGTCACAGCGATACACAATCGGCGCCTGATCAGCCTTATTAACTCGCATCCGCCTTCATCGCGCGTAGCTTAACCCAAAGGATGGCCCTAAAGAGGGCCAGATCCGTATGGGAAACCCGTTTTGGGGAACATGGGGCTATGAAAAGACTATTGGCAATGGCGGCCGCTGTGGGCGTGGCCGCCGTACCGATGTCGGCGAGCGCGATCGACTGGACGATCGGCGCCGGCGCCGGGGTCGCGCCGGACTACGAAGGTTCGGACGACTATGAGGCCGTACCGCTTTGGAACGTGAAAGCGGACAACCTCTATCACGAAAAGACCTATGCACAGATTTTCGGTCCGAAGCTGAACTCGAACTTTGTCCCGCACGACAACTGGCGCGCCGGGCTTTCCGCCGAGTACATCTTCAAGCGGAAGGACGTGGACGACGACCGGGTCGACGATCTCAACAACACGGACGACGGGTTTCTTGTCGGCGCCCTGGTAGGTTACGACTTCAACCTGGAAAACGAGCGGGTGATCGGGCTCGAGTTCGATCCGCGCTGGGACATCAGCGACGATATTGGCGGCCTGTTCACCGCCCGCGCGAATTTCAGTTCGCCGGTGGGCGAGAGCTGGTTCTTCCGCGTCGGCGTCGACGCCACCTATGCCAGCACCGAGTATATGGACGAGTTCTTCGGTGTCGACAGCGCCGATGCCGCGCGGAGCGGCCTGAGCCAATTCGATGCCGACTCGGGTTTCAAGGACGTCGGCGTGAGCGGCGACATCAGCTACATGTTCAGCGAGCGCTGGAGCGTGACGGGCCTTGCGTCCTATACACGGCTTGTGGATGACGCCGAGGACAGCCCGGTGACTGACGACCGAGGCGACGAAAACCAGGTCTTCGGCGGTCTGCTGATCAATTTCCACTTCTAAGCTGGCCGAACCAGAGGTTTCCTATTCTCATGGCGCGCGCAGGCTCGGCCTGCGCGCGCTTTGTTCTGTGCGCGGCGGTCCCTGAGGCCGCCCTTTCTCAACCGAACCGTTCGTCGGCCCGCATCGCCCGCTCCAACCGCCGGACCAGCGCCGACGCGATCAGGATCAGCACCAGATACTCCAGCACCAGCAGGCTGTAGACCTCCAGCGGCCGGAATTCGGTCACCACAAGCTCATTGGCGCGGCGGGTGAGTTCCATCAAGCCGATGACCGACAGCAATGACGACATTTTCAGCATATAGACGACCTGGTTTCCCAGGGGTGGCAGGACACGCCGGAAGGCCTGGGGCAGGATCACGTACCGCATCTTGTCCAGATAGCTGAGGCCAATCGAATCGGCGGCTTCCACCTGGCCGCGGGCGATCGACTGGATCCCGCCGCGGAAGATCTCCGCCTCGAAGGCGCTGTCGGCGATGGCGAGCGCTATGACGCCGGCCCAGAAAGCGTTGAGCGAGATGCCCAGCACCACCGGCAGGCCGTAATAGACCCACAGGATCATGACCAGCATGGGGACCGACCGGAAGAATTCCACGTAAACCCGGTTGAATCCGCGCCAGAACTTGTTCTCCGAAAGGCCGGGCAAGGCAACCAGCAGCCCGATCACAACGGAAATGACGATCGCCAGAAACGAGACGCCGACCGTATGACCCACGCCGCTCATAAGGAATATCAGGTTGGTGCGGCCGCTTTCGGTGGTCGGCGACACCACGTACCAGCCCCACTGGGCGCCGCACCCGCTCAACAAGACGGCGCAGGCCAGGGCCGCCGCAGCTTGAATCAGACGTCGATTGATGGTCATGCCGCCCCCTTCAATGGTGCAGGATCTGTTTCAGGAACCGTTTGGTGCGCTCGTTCCGGGTCGTCTGGAAAAAGGCCTCCGGGGTCCCGGTCTCCACGATTTCGCCGTGATCCATGAAGACCATCTTGTGGGCGACCGTCCGGGCGAAACCCATCTCGTGAGTCACGCAGACCATGGTCATGCCTGATCCCGCGAGCTCGATCATCGTGTCCAGCACCTCCGCGATCATCTCTGGATCCAGCGCCGAGGTGGGTTCGTCGAACAGCATGATCTTGGGCTCCATGCACAGGCTGCGGGCGATCGCGACGCGCTGCTGCTGGCCGCCCGAGAGCTGGCCGGGATATTTGTTTGCCTGATCGCCGATATGGACGCGCTCCAGATAGTGGCGGGCGCGATCCTGGGCTTCGTCCTTCGGCATCTTGCGGGCCCGCATCGGGCCCAAGGTCAGATTTTCCAGAACCGTCAGGTGTGGAAACAGGTTGAACTGCTGGAACACCATGCCGACCTCCCGACGAATGGCCGCGATGTTCTCCACATCGTCGGTGAGCTCGATTCCGTCGACGACGATCGACCCTTCCTGGTGGCTCTCCAGTCGATTGATGCACCGGATCATGGTGGATTTGCCCGACCCGGACGGCCCGCAGATGACCACGCGCTCGCCCAGGTGAACGTCCAGATCGACCTGTTTCAGAGCCTGGAAGTCCCCAAACCACTTGCTGACGCCCCGCATCTCGATGATGGGGGCTGTCTCCCCTGTCGCCATGCCTTTGTCCCCGTTCGCCGAGCCGGTCAAAGTTGCCCGGATTGCCGCGATTTTGCCGGGTCCACATGCGCGCTGGACTCAGCCATTCCCGGCGATCATCATCACCGTCGGGAGCGGCAGCGCAAGCGCCGCGGACTGGCAAACAACCAACCATAATGAAACAGGGGTGCTTTCAATGTTGAGATTCAGAGCGGTAATTGCGCTGGTCGCCCTGCTGGCAATGGCCACGACGGCAGCGGCGCAGGAGTCCCGCCTCAAGAAGATCCTGGATTCCGGCGTTCTGCGCGCCGGCATCACCGGGGCCTGGAACCCGATGTCGGTACGCGATCCAGCGTCCGGCGGCTACAAGGGGTTCGACGCCGATTTCTTCGAGGAACTGGCCAAGGACCTGGGCGTGGAGCTTGAATATGTGGCGACCGACTACAAGACCATCATCGCGGGCATTCTGGCGGACAAATACGACATCACCGGCAGTCTCTCGGTGACCCCGGCCAGGGCCAAGGTCGTGGGGTATTCGGACTCCTATCTCGAGGTTGCCACGGTGCCGTTGACGCTTGCGGAAAAGATCGATCGTTTCAAATCGTGGGACGACCTCAACAAGCCCGACGTTGTCGTCGCGGCAACGCTCGGCACGACGCAGGAACAGCAGGTCAAGCAGTTCTTCCCGAATGCCGAACACGCCATCATCGAACAGCCGGCACGCGACTTCCAGGAGGTCCTGGCCGGCCGTGCGGACGCCCACATCACTTCGAATGTGGAAGCATCCATGCTAGTGGCGCAGTATCCGCAAATGGCCATCGTGCCGGTCACCGAAGGGCGGTTGCGCACCCCTATCGCAATGGTGCTGCCACAGGACGATCAGGTCTGGATCAACTACGTCAATACCTGGATCAAGTCGAAGAAGGCGCGCGGCTTCTTCCGCACCCTGAGTGCCAAGTGGAAGATCAGCGAAGCCTATATGGAGTAGGCGAAAAGACGGCGAGGGCGGCCTCGGGGCACGGTTCGCAACGAGGCTGCCCTTTTTCATGGGTGCCGCCGACCCCGGCGGCAGTGGTGTGACGAAATGCAATTGCATGAGCTGACCTGGCCGGATGTTGTGTCCTATCTCGACCGGTCCCGCGGCATCATCATTCCGATGGGGTCGACCGAGCAGCACGGTCCGACTGGCTTGATCGGAACGGATACGATCTGCGCCGAGGTGATCGCGCGCGGCGTCGGCGACCGGACCGACGCCCTGGTGGCGCCGACGATCGCTTACAGCCAGGCCCAGTTCAATCTGTCTTTCCCGGGCACCGTGTCGGTGCGGGCGCGAACCTTCATGCGCCTGGTAACCGATATCATCGAGTCGCTCGCGTCTCAGGGGTTCACGCATTTCTACTGTCTGAACGCGCACGGCGCGAACGTGGCGCCGGTCCGCTCGGCGTTTCAGGACATCCATGCCGATCGCAGCCTGGGCCGCGGCGACGGCGGGCCGCTGCGCTGCCGGCTGAGAAGCTGGTGGGAGCCGGAACCGGTTGCGTCGCTTCGCGAGACATTGTTTGCCAAAGGCGAAGGGCTGCATGCGACACCCAGCGAAATCTCGATCACCCAGGCGATCCTCCCGGACGCGGCACGGAAGGCCGAGTTGGCTGCCGCGCCGCCCCTCGCGCCGGACTTGCGCGACCGGCACGCCGGGGACAATCATCTGGACGCCGACAGCCACCGGGCCATGTTTCCTGACGGCCGCGTGGGATCTGATCCGTCGCTGGCCGATCGGGTGCAGGGCGACCGGCTGATCGAGACGGCGGTTGCCGCGCTGGCCGACGACTATCTGAGATTTCTGGACGAATAGGACCGATTGGATGGCAGATCAGATTCGGCCGACTGGCACCCGAAGTCCGCTTCTGGACCCGAGCTGGCACTATGTCGAGAAGACGGCGCTGGACGATTTTCGGCGTCCCGACTGGATGCGCCTGAATGAACAGCGAGCGGACTATTTGCAGCGCGACAAGGCCCGCCAGGCACTGGCCATGCTGGAAGCGTCGCGGGACGACGCCACATTCGGCTACATGATCAACAACTACGAACATGCCCTGCAAACGGCCACGTTGATGATGCGCGACGGCCTGGACGAAGAGGACATCGTCTGCGGGCTGTTTCACGACATCGCCTTCGTCGTATGCCCGGAGAACCATGGCGCGGTGTCCGCGGCGCTGCTGGCGCCATACGTGTCGGAACGGAACCGCTGGATGTTGCAGCATCATGCCATCCTGCAGCAGGTCCATATCCACGAGCTCGACGGATGCGATCCGAACGCGCGGGAACGCTGGCGCGGACACCCGCATTTCGACTGGACCGCCCGTTTCGTCGCCATCTACGACCAGAACGCCATCGACCCCGATGTGGAAGCCGCGCCGCTCAGCGAATTCGAACCGATGGTGCACCGCGTTTTCGGCAGGCCGCCGCGCCCGGTCGAAGCAACCTGAGCCGGCCCGGAGAACCGACATGGCTGCCGCGTGGATCCGCATGATCGCCGACGATGAGGCGTCCGATGATTTGAAGGCGATGCTCGACAAGGTCCGCACGCCGCACGGGACGGTCGACAACGTCATGCGCGTACACTCCCTTCGGCCCCACACCATGGAGGGCCATGTCGTCCTCTATCGGAGCGTTCTGCATGATGCCGGCAATACGTTGCCCCTGGGTTTCCTGGAAATTGTGGCTGCCTATGTGAGCCTGACCAACCGATGCGCGTACAGCCTGACGCATCACCTGGCGAACGCGCGCCGGCTGGCAGCTGACCCGGGGCGGGCCGACGCCATTGAAGCGGCGCTCAGGGCCGACGTGCCGGGCCAGGCCTTTGATGGCAAGGAACTGGCGCTGCTGCGCTATGCCAGAAAACTGACCGTAGCCGTCGGCGACATGGAGGAGTCCGACTTCGAGGCACTGAAACAGGCCGGCTGCGACGACGGCGAGATCCTGGAGGTCAACCAGGTTGTCGGCTATTTCAACTACGCCAACCGACTGCTAAACGGCCTGGGCGTCACCACCGAGGGCGACGTGATCGGCTACTACTCCGAAGAAGGGGGGTCGGACTGAACAGAACGATGGCGTACGCGACGGCAAAACAGATCGCCGCCAGCGACATTCCGGTCGTTGATGTGGCGCCGCTGGCGGATCGTGGGTCCGAAGGAGTTGCAGCCGTCGCGGCGGAGCTGCGGCGGGCGGCGGAAACGGTCGGGTTCTTTTACATCCGCAATCATGGCATCCCGCAGGAGCAGATCGATCGGGTGCTTGCCCTGGCGCGGACATTCTTCCTAAGCCCGATGGAACAGAAGCAGCTGGCGCGCATCAATGCCAGGCATCGCGGTTTTCTGAGTGTCGGCCAAGCCAAGATGCCGGGTGAACCGCATCCCGACCTGAAAGAGAGTTTCGTGTGGGGACTCGAGGTGCCCGAGGACGATCAGGACGCGCTGGCCGGAAATCCGATGATCGGCCCCAACAACTGGCCGGCGTTTCTGCCGGCAATGGCCGACTGCTTCAATGCCTACTACACGGCGGCCAACGAATGCGGCCGGCGCCTGTTGCAGGCCTTCGCGGTCAGCCTCGACCTGGAACCGGACCACTTCGTGCGTTCGTTCGAGAAACCCATAAGCCGGGCGTCCGTGGTTTATTACCCGCCGCAACCACCGGATCTGGGCATTGACCGGTTCGGCGTCGGCCCGCACACCGACTATGGCTGTTTGACCTTGGTGCATCAGGACTCGGTCGGCGGCCTGCAGGTGCGGGGCCGGGACGGCGACTGGATCGGCGCGCGGCCGATCGAGGGGACGTTGGTGGTCAATGTGGGGGACTTGCTGGCGCGCTGGACCAACGACCGGTTCGCCTCGACACCGCACCGCGTCGTCAACACGTCGGGCCGGGAACGTTTCTCGCTAGCGGTGTTCGTAGATCCCGATTGGGCGACCTTGATCGAACCGGTTGTTCCGCCGGGCGGCTCACCGCACTACGCGTCCGTACGCTGCGGCGACTACATCCAGGGGCGCTACGACCAGTCATTCGCCTATCGCGGACGAGAAGGGGATTAGACGTGCGGAAATTCCTGCGGTGGACGGCGATCTCGCTCGTCAGCCTGGTGCTGTTGATCGTTATCGGGGTGGGCGGCTTTCTGCTGCTGGGCATTCCGGTTGAGCTTTCCGGCTTTCGGGCACCGGTGGAAAAGGCGGCGTCCCTAGCGCTCGGCCGCACGGTGACGATCGACGGGTCGGTCTCGCTTGCGCCTTCGTTGGAACCGACGCTTCAAATCGAAAAGGTGCATATCGCCAACGAGGAAGGCTGGTCGGCGACGAACATTGTTTCCCTCGGACTCGCGAGGGTCCAGCTTTCGGTGGTGCCGCTGCTGAAGGGCCGGGTCGAGGTTGCGGAAATCGCGGTCGAGTCTCTGCAAGTCAATTTGGAGATCGATGCCGACGGCACGCCGAACTGGCTAACGGACGTCCCGAAAAAGTCGGATGCCGGTGACGGGGCGCCTGCGACGGGCCCGGAAAAACAAGGGCCGTTGCGGGCGTTCGAGATCGCAGTGCTGGATTTGCAGGACCTGTCGATCACGCTCAAGGATGGAGTCGACGATAAAACCTACGAACTCAAGCTCGACTCGATTACGGGGTCGGCGATCGACAACCAGCCGATGCGTCTGGAGGTGGAAGGTTCTGCACAGCAGGTTCCCTACACAATAGCGCTCACGACGGGATCGCTGGCGCACCTGCTGCAGGGCGGCGAGCCGTGGGATGTGGCGCTTGAAATGTCCGCGCTCGGGGCTTCGCTCGACGTGAAAGGCACGGTCGCCGAACCATTGCGGGGTATCGGCGCGGATCTGGCATTCACCCTGGGCGGAGACGATCTACAGGACCTGGACGCATTTGTCGGTGCCGATCTGCCGCCCATCGACGGCTATGAGCTCACAGGCCAGTTCACCGACACGGGCGAACGATTTGCCTTGTCAGATCTTTCCGGCCGAATCGGTCAGGGCGCCTTTTCCGGCAGCCTCGAGCTCGACGTCTCTCAAGAGCTTCCGGTCTTCACCGGCAAGCTCGACGTGCCGTTGATCAACCTGGAGCCCGTGGCCGAGTCGATCCGGACGGCGCGTGCAGCCGGCCCGGCACAAGACAACGTTGCCCCGGACGATAACGACACGGCGGCCCTGGACCCTGAAGCACCGTTCCTGAATCTCGACTTTCTTCGCGTGTTCGAGGGACGATTCGACATGACGGTCGGTGAGATCACGGGCGGGGCAACGACCGTTCGGGACGCGTCCCTGAGCGTGCAGGTGCAAGACGGCCGGCTCTCGGCGCCGATCGGTCTGACCTTTGCGGATGTCGGATTCACCGGCGAGTTCGTTCTGGACGGCGCCGGCGACACGCCCGGTATGGCGGTCAATCTCACGGCGAATGAAACCAATATCGGTGATCTCGCGCGTGTGCTGGCCGGGTTCGACGGAATCGATGGCGGTTTCAAGCAGGCGACGCTTGCGCTTGCGGTGGAAGGAGAGACTCTGAAATCCCTGATCCAGGGTGCCGACTTCGAATTCACGATGACCGAAGCGGCGTTGTCCTACGGTAATGAGCCGGGCGCCACGCCCATCGACTTTGCCTTGGAATCGGCCGAGATGCGCCTTCCTGCCGGCCAGGATCTGGCGGTTTCGGCCACCGGCAGCGTGCTAAAGGAGTCCTTCACGCTGAAATACACCAGCGGTGATATCGAGCAGGTTCTGACCCAGGCCAAAATACCGTTGGCGCTGGTAGCGACCGGCGGCGGTGCCGAACTCCGCGCCAGCGGCACGTTGGCCAGGCTGGTGGACGGCGATTCCTCGGTTGAGTTCGAGCTGGAGGGGGAGCGCATCGGGGGGCTCAGTCGCTGGGTTGGCGTCAGTCCCGATGCGGAAGCGCGCTACAGCCTGAGAGGCACCGTCGCACTGAGCGAGAACGCCATCCTGGTGGAGCCCCTGGATTTGCAGCTGGGTGAGAGCGCGTTGTCCGGAAAACTCGGTTCGGCGTTAACAGGAACCGACCGGATCAACGTCCTGGCGCTCGAGATCGACAAGCTGGATCTCGACGAGCTGGCTGGCCTGTTTCCAGCGCGCGAGGAGGCGCCTTCGTCGGACGATCAGGACGAAGCCTTCACCATCGACGTGCCCCTGTTGCCCCAGGGAATTGAGTTCGAGGATACGGACCTTGATCTGACCATTGCCGTTCTTCAAGCCGGAGGCCTTGCGATCGAGGACGTCTCCGTTTCCAGCCGGGTGCGCGATGGGCGGGTTCAGGAATCGCCGTTCGGCGCTGTAGTTGCGGGAGCCCGGTTCGATGGCAGCCTGTCGCTGGATCTGACGACCCGGGCTCCGGCCGCCGGCTTCACGCTTGCGGCTGAAGACATGGATATCGGCCGTTTCATATCGGAACTCGGTGTCGGTGACGGATTGCAAGCTTCCGCCGGCCGTCTCAGCGTCGAACTTGATATCGCCGGCGCGACGGCGCGAGACATGCTGGGTCGCTCGCGCGTGACGGCAAAGATCGCCGACGGCAGGTGGGTCATCAGCGATCCCAATCTGGAGGGGACGCTGACCATCGGCATACCCGAGGGAACGATTTCGGCGGCCCCGGGAGACCCCATCACGCTGGTTCTGGACGGCCTGATCGAGCAGGAGCCGATCAAAATCCGGATAGTGAGCGAACGTTTGGAAACCTTTACCGATCCGGTCGACCGGCTGCCGATGACCCTGGATGTGGCGCTGGCCGATGCGAATCTCCGGTTGGAGGCGGCCGCCGATCTGCCGATCGAGCGGCGCAAGCTGGAATTCAAACTGTCGCTCAACGGCAAGAGCCTGGACAGCTTCGACCGCCTGCTGGAAGTGTCGCTGCCGCCGTTGGGGCCCTATGCCCTGGCTGGCGATTTCGCCGTTCGGCCCAACGGCTATTTCGTTACCGACCTGGCGCTCCGGGTCGGCGACAGTGACTTGACCGGATCGATGGGGTTCGAGACCTCCGGCATTCGCCCGAGCCTGGACGTCGACCTGAACACGGCGACCCTTCAGCTCGATGACTTCAAAGTTGGCGATTGGACCCCCTTGGTCGAATCCGACGAGCCGTCTGACGTAGCCGAAGCGGAGGCCGCGGATGAGGAGGAAGACAAAGCGATCCGCGAGCAGCTGGACGAGGCGCGGGCCCTGCTGACGCCAGAAGTGATGCGCAGCCTGGATGCCAGTCTCAACGTCACGGTGGAAGAGGTTCTTTCCGGCAAGGATGAGCTGGGTAGCGGAACGCTGGAGACGACTCTGGCCGACGGCCGGTTTGAAGTCGCGCCTCTGATCCTGAATATCCCGGGTGGTTCGGCGGAGGTTTTTCTTGCCTATGAACCGACCGAGACAGCAGTCCTGGCGGAAGCCCGGGCCAAGGTTGAACAGCTCGACTATGGGGTCCTGGCGCGGCGCATCGATCCGGAATCAGAAGTCGGCGGCTATATCAGTGTCGACATCAATCTCAGTTCCCAGGCCGATCATCTGGAACGGGTCATGGCGCGGGCGAACGGTCAGCTGGACTTCGCAATCTGGCCCAAGGACCTGAATGCCGATCTGTTCGACCTATGGGCGGTGAATCTGGTGACCGCCGTGCTGCCATCGGTCGATTCGGAGGATGAGTCGACGTTCAACTGCATCATCGCCCGGTTCAAGATCGTCGACGGCGTCATGGAGCCCGAGGCTATCCTGGTCGACAGCACGCTTATCCAGGCCTCCGGCGAGGGAAAGGTGGATTTTAGGGACGAGACCGTCGATTTCACTTTCGCGCCGCGCTCGAAGCGACCCCAGATGTTCAGCGCCAATACGCCGGTTGCGGTAAACGGCGACTTCGAGGATTTCGGAGTCGGCATCGCGCCGGGCGGGCTGATCGGCACGGTCTTCCGTTTCACCACCAGCCCGGTCACGACGCCCTTTCAGTGGGTCTTCTCCACGCCGGTCGCCGCCGACGGCAAAGCGGCCTGTGCGGAGGCCTGGGCTCGCGAGCCGGAAGAAATGCTGGAAGAAGTCAAAGGGCCCGAAACGGAGAAGAAATAGGCGTTCGATCTCGTCGCATAGCAACAGCATGACCAACAGCCTGCCGCTTGAAGACCTGCGCATTGTCGCCGTCGAACAATACGGCGCCGGTCCTTTCGGGACCCAGTTCCTGGCCGACCTGGGCGCCGACGTGATTAAGATCGAGAGCCCGCGCACCGGCGGCGATGTCGGGCGTACGGTCGGCCCGTTCTTTCACGACGGGCTGGAGGAGTCCGCTTCGAGCCTGTTCTACCAGGCGTTCAATCGCAACAAGCGCAGTGTGTCCTTGGACCTGTCCGTGCCTGACGGCCAAGCGGTCTTGCATGATCTCGTCCGAAGCGCCGATGCCGTTGCCGGCAATTTGCGCGGCGATGTGCCGGAAAAACTCGGACTGACCTACGCCGTCCTGGGCGCGGTAAAGCCGTCCATCGTCTGCGCGCACCTGACCGCATATGGGCGCGACGGGCCGCGCGCGGCC